>JACCEA010511764.1_pt1 | contig 22347 bp, 38 predicted proteins | sample 7449851 | NCBI WGS metagenome assembly JACCEA01 (sample SAMN15323453, study PRJNA562643) | freshwater metagenome | isolation source: river surface water | place: USA:Blue River Watershed | collected 2017-08-18 | reverse complement strand
TAATGATGATTTAGAAGAAGAATTTTAAAACTATGTTTAAACCTAATCATGTACATTTAATTGTTAGGGGTTTTGTAAATAACCCACCAAGAACAGAAGAGTCACTTAACATTTGGTTAAGAGAGTTGGTTGATAAAGTAGGTATGGTCGTTGTAGCTGGCCCAACATCCGTATATGTAAATGAGCCAGGTAACGAAGGTGTTACGGGTACAATAACATTAGCAACATCACACGCATCAATACATGTTTGGGATAATGAGACACCGTCTTTAGTGCAGTTTGACATATATTCTTGCAAAGAATATGATATAGATGTTGTCTTAGAGCACTTAAATCAATTTAATTTAACATCTTGTGACTGGATCTATATTGATAGAAATCAAGGGGTTACACCAGTAAAGATAGGAAAAAGATAATTTTTTTCAAAAAAAGTTTGTTTTTTTGAAAACTTTGCTTAATTTTGTACTAATTATTTAACAATAGCATAAAAATGAAAAATATGAACCTTCATATCGCAGTGATTAAACCGATGGCAGTGTGCCAGTGGTATCCTCGTGCCGTATCAGGTTCAGACCAAGTATTTTCATGATGTTATAGATAAAACTAAAACTAGAAAACACAAAGCCCTGAACCCACAAGTTCAGGGTTTTTTTTTGCAGTTCTTTGACGTATTGGTAATTTTTAAAATAGCGTAGTTGGCCAATTGGTAGGCCGCCTCATTTGGGATGAGGACATAGTGCAGGTTCGAGTCCTGTCTACGCTACTTAATTCAGGATATGGGGGAGTCAGGTCGTCCCTACCTGCCTTGGACGCAGGGGATCGCTGGTTCGAATCCAGCTATCCTGACACAATGTCTTCGTAGCTCAGTTGGTTTAGAGCACCTCACTTTTAATGAGGGAGTCACAGGTTCGAGTCCTGTCGGGGACACAAATGTATAAGTTGATCGTGGTGGTCGGTTGGTCTGCAAAACCAATGGTGTTGGTTCGATTCCAACCTTATACTCAAATATACACGGATATGGTGAAATGGTATCATAATGGTCTCCAAAACCACAGTTCAGGGTTCGAATCCTTGTATCCGTGCTAAAATGCCCGAGTGATGGAATGGTAGACATAACGGTCTTAGAAACCGTGGCTGAAAGGCGTGAGAGTTCGAATCTCTCTTTGGGTACAATGTGTTGGCTTCAAATCCCAGTAGGGAAGTACACTTAAATAAAACACGCAACGGGGAAAGTGTCGACTTAAGAAACGGCAAGTACCTACGAAGGGACACATGCACCTTTAGCTCAGTTGGTAGAGCGCCGCCCTTACATGGCGGATGTCATAGGTTCGAGTCCTATAGGGTGTACAAAGGTTGATCGGGGAATGATCACATCAATAGTTCGAGAGTGAATACTGACTGGTGTGATCGGAGTTTGCAGGTATTCACCCAAGTAATGCCGATCGTAAAAGAGGATGTCCACTGAACCATCTTCCTCTTTCCTAACTTGCCAGTATCGCATAGCGGCAATTGCGGCAGACTGTAAATCTGCTCCCTTACGGGTTCGGTGGTTCGAGTCCACCTGCTGGCACTATTTATTAATATGAGAAAACTAATATTAATGATCGTAATGGTTTTATCTACAACGATTTGTAAATCACAAATTGTAATAGATAAAGCTGGGGATGGTTGGGATCTTAGAGCTGATAGTGCATTAGCGATTATTAAGCAAACAGATACCACCGCTTATAAACTCGTATTACGAGTTTGTGATAAAATAACTTTTTGGTCTGGGGGTTACTCAACAAATGAGGGTTCTAAAGACAAAAAAGGTAGTATAATAATATCGTCAACGGATGCTAGGGCTAAATCCCTAAATAATCTTGCGGCTGTTATTGTACATGAATCTTTACACCTTTATCTTAGATATAGGGGTGTTCAAGAATCACCAAGAGAAGAAATACTTTGCTATTCATATGAGTATGACTTCTTGAGGAAAATACCAAATGTTGAACAGTATCTGCTAGACCATTGTTTAAGGCAGATAACTTTTCGACAAAATTAATGGGGTTATAGCTCAATTGGCTGAGCGCTTCCCTTGCAAGGAAGAGGATGTGGGTTCGAGTCCCATTAGCTCCACCATATTGTCCCTTGGTGTAATGGCAGCACATCTGGTTTTGAGCCAGAGAATTCAGGTTCGAGTCCTGAAGGGACAACAAATATCTCGCCATATTGGCGAGAAAATGGCGAGATAGCTCAGAGGAAGAGCATTCGGCTCATATCCGAAAGGTCGGGATTTCGAAATTCCCTCTCGCTACCATATATGGTTTCTGTAGCTCAGTTGGTTAGAGTGCTTGATTGTGATTCAAGAGGTCGTGGGTTCGAGTCCCATCAGTCACCCCAAATAGGTTACCCCGTTTGTTCCGTCAGGGGTTATAAAATAGATATCAGTTAACGGAACCCATGATGGATACCCTGCCAAGAAAGTGGGTGAGAGATATTGTAACAATGGCCTATTATTTACCTTCATAGCTCAATGGATTAGAGCGTTTCGCTACGAACGAAAAGGTTGGGAGTTCGAGTCTCTCTGAAGGTACAATAAACCTGTTTTTGCTACGATAAACGGACAATGTTTATTGTGCAAAATCTAATTTATCGTCCTGTAGCTCAGTTGGTTAGAGCGTCTGCCTGATACGCAGAAGGCCGCTGGTTCGAGTCCAGCTAGGACGACTTCACATTTTAATTACCAATATAGTCTTTTTTCTTTTTATAAAAGTATTTATAAATAAATGTTTTTATGAAAAAATCCAGTTTAAACGAAGAACTTTCTAGAATACAAGAAATGATGGGTGTAAATCATGTTAGCCCAAGCGGTAAAATTACAAACATGTCCCCAGAGGATGATGATTATGAAATCAATTACGGTAAAGACGCGATAGAAGAGTTATCTCCATCGGATATTGTTGGTTCAATGAGAGAAGAGGAAACTGATGAGAACACTGAAGTTCTTAATAAATTCAAAGACCAATACGGTGATAAAAAGGGTGAAGAGGTTTATTACGCAACCGCTAATAAACAAGATAGAGACCCAGAAACTTTTGAGAAAAATGAAGACGTTGAGGAATCTTGGGATCTTGCTATGGAAGATGCGAAGGTTGGCTCAGATAATAGGGTTGATTACCTTGAGAACGCTTTAGGGAGTGTTTGGAATATGGGTCGTGGTAATAATAAAATTGATTTAAAATCAATGGCCCAATCACTAATTGATGATATGTTCGGAGAACCAGAAGAAGAACCAGATTATAAAATGCCTGGTTATGACGACACAATGGACGCTTTGGGTGATCTTAAATTAGAAAGTCTGGACGAACTTCAAAAAGAGCTTGAAGAAGAGGAAGGTTCTTGGATGGCTATGAGAGCTGGTAAAGATGGTAAAGTTTTCGAAGGTAGAGGATTCCAACAAGAAAATTATTTTGATACACAAGCTGGTGCTTTAGAATCTGCCGAAGAATACGCTAACCATAAAGGTTTTACGGTTAACTGGGAAAGTATCACCCCAGAGCATGTTAGTTACGAAAGCACTGTTCAATACCAAGTGGAGCTATTAAAAGATGGCGAACCAGTTAGAAAAATGTTACAAATTTCATTATATAGAATGCCTTCAGGTAAATATGAATTGACGAATTACATCAATTAAAATGAAAAACTTTATCACATCATATATTATCCCATTTTTATTTTTAATGATATTTCAATGCGGTTTTATATATGGTGTTTTAGCTGTTATAATAGGTAAATTTAACCCTTTGGATTGGCACCCAGTGATATACACATTATTCTTTGAGGTTGTTTTATTTATAGGTTATACGAGTTATAGGGCTTTAACCGACAACGATGAATTCGTTGACATAGAGGGTAATCATTTTAATTATAAACAAGAAGAGGATAAACGCAACAACCATGACATATCTTGAGGAAATATTAAAAATAAGAACGATGATGGGATTGAATGAGGATTCGACCCCAACCTCATCAACGTCAACTTCGACCTCAACCTCAACTGGATCTCTGTGGGATTCTGGTGCTAAAAGAGGTCCAGGTAATCCAGTTGGTAACACAACATGGCAATCCAATACAACTAGGGGCCCAGGTAATCCTCTAGAAGAGGGTGATAAACTCGAATCATTTGCTGAAACAAGATTAGGCGGTGCTGAAAAAATTGCCGACAACGCAAAAGAAAAAGGTGGTGCGGCATTATTAACTTATCATCACTTCGAGGTTAAGTTAGAATATTACGAAAAAGCTGCTAAGGGTGAGTTAGATATGGGAGATGCTAAAAAAGAATATAAGAATCTTCTCGAAAAACTTTACACTGCAACAAAGGGTGATATGGATATTGAACAAATAGCGTTCCAAGAACTTCTCGGTAAGATGGAAGTGCTGGGTGAGTTGATCATAAAAGATTCAGAAAAACCACAGTAGTTTACAAACCGTATCTAGTTTTTGTTGCGTTAAATTCGGCTAAAATATCGTTATCAGACATTAAGCTAGTCCAAACTTTAAACTCACCTAAGTTTGCATCCATTTGGTATGAATTACCACCAATAGAACCAATCCACCAATTTGAATTGTTTGTACCTATGTTAGCAACTGGTGATCCACCGTTATTAGTAGGAATAGCAACCCCATTTTTATAGAAACGTATTGTTTGGTTTGTTTTATCAAAAACATAAGTTAACATTTGCCAAGCGTTCTCAGTAACTGTATTATTAGCCGTTGACTGAGTACCGCCAGCGCCACCATTACCCGCTTCAAAGTTCATGGTTAAATTTACAGTTGTCCAGTTATTCCAAGCCATTTTAAAACCATTTGTCGCCGTGTTTGCACCACAGTTAGAAACCAGACAATTTATACTAGCTTCATTTCTTGGGTAAACCCAAGCGCTAATTGATACTGAGTTACCAAAATTAAATTGGCCGAATTGTATAGTATCCGAACCACCGTCAAAGTTAAGAGATCCACCACCAGCGTTACTATCGTAAACAACGCCCGACATATTCCCCAATGTACCAGTAACGTTACCCAATATACCAATATTGGTTAAAGTGTTACCACTACCAGGATAAGATAATGGGTTGGCTGGATCAAAATATATTTGAGCTGTGACAGCCAGAGCTGTTCCGTATGATGTCCAAAAATTATTACTAGTTAACCAATCTGTTGCTGTTCCAATGTCAGTAATACTACCTGGTGAACCTGGTAATACGTTAACTAGATCAAGGAAAGATTGGTCGGTATCGGCATTTGTTTGCCAAAAAACTGGGGTTTGCGCTGGAATTATTTCCGAACTACCACCAGCTGATCGACCAGCTAAACCAGTGTTTGTTGTCTCACTAATGATAACATAACACCCAGTATCATCAACACCGCCAACCCAATCACCAACTGCATAATCTGGTGTACCAGTTGCGATAGCAACATTACCAACCTGAGTTGTACCACCTATTGCTGGGCCAGAGTTATATATAGCGTTATATATCATTTAAAAATAATTAAGGGTTCTGATCAACAAAACCGAAACAAATTGTGCTATAGTACTCAGCAATACTATAGTTAAAACTAATTGATGTATGAGTACCATCTATACGGATAATATTAAACCCTTCGTTACCAGTAAACTGTGTATATTGGGTTAACCCAGATGGGTTTTGATATGTTGTGTTTTGACCCCAAATTGGTGTAAATGGTGCTGAAACAATAACTGGAACCTGTAGATTCGGGTTACCAACGCTTGCGAATGCAACCAAAGGATCTGTCACGGGTTGACTAAATGTTGCGGTGAACACCCCATCCTCACTGTTTTGGATTTGGTTACCAACAAGAGGGACGCCGTATTCTTCAGGGAAAGTACTCGCACTATACATACCAGGCTCAGTGGCCATACCACCACCTGTTTGTGTGATATTAATTGTAATATTGTTTTGACCAACACCATTGGCTTCAGTTGGGGTGATTTGATTCATTGTCATCCATTGGAATCCAGAACTTCCAAAAGCTGAAAAAGTACTGAAATACCCCTGTGAGGTTAGCCAATCTTTAGCATCGAAAGCGCTTTGATGATTCTGATTGAATTGTGTGTTAACCAAGTTAACAAAAGATTCTTCTGTTAAAGCCCCAGATCTCAGAAAACGAACGGAAGCTGTTACACCAGGTATTGGTGTTGGTTGACTATTATCTGGAACTGGTAATGCTATTACATAACCCAACTCCTCGTCAGGTCCGTTCCAAAATTGCGGGTTATTTGTAAAACCGTAATCGGGTGTTCCGATTGCCAAATCACCGACTTGTTGTGTCCCAGATATCGGTGCCCCTGGGTTATATGCGTAAGGTCTTGCTGTTGCCATGATATATTAATATTTTTTTTTTAACTAAATGAAAGTGTTATTGGATCACCATAAACAAATGGATTAACCGTTGTTGACGTTTGTGTTAACATACCCGTATTAACCAACAAACTGTTGTTACCACTTAAAGCGGTATACACAAACATATTAGGGTTGGTTGTTGTATATGTCGCTGTTTGCCCATTTTGTGTAATACTTAATGTTCCACCATTAGTTTGTAAAGCGGCAAATTGTGTTGCGTAATCCACCCCAGCACTATCATATTGGTGGAAATAAAGTGTTTTACCGTTAACTTTATTTGGGTTAAAGGTTTCGGTATTACCACCCATACCACTATTATCTACAAATATGGCGTTACCATTACTTGATGGGGGACCCGCATTTAACGACCCTTCATCGCTGTAAAAGAACCATCCAGCTCCACCACCAGTTCCACCAGTGCCTGAAGTACCAGATGTACCACTAGTTCCACCAATAACCATATTTATTGCATCCGCATTTCCACCTGTTCCCCAAGTATACGTAAACGTACCTTCGGTTAAGCCCATTGTCGCTATACTTGTGTTTGTAAATGTCATTGTACTTGTTAGGCTTTCATTAGATGTATAACCCGCTGGAACTGCCAATATATATGGTGGTTGTCCGTTCATAATTACACCAAAAGTATCCCCAGAACCAGAATTGGCTGGCCCACTAAATGAACCAAACGTAGCTGGTGCATTAAATGTTGACCCGCTATATTGATCAAAAGCACCAATACTACCACCCACTATAAATGTCGCTGATGGTGCACCTAGTCCACCAGGACCAGCACCTTGTGCTTCACCAATGTAGTTTAGATCAGCCAAATTAAGTGTACCAGAAGCGTTCACAACAACATTACTACCAGATTGTGTTATGGTAACAGTGAAACCTGTTGGGTTTCCACCACCGCCTTCGCCAGTCAATAAGTAATAGTTTGTTTCAGCGTTTAACCAATCAGTTGCTTGGCCCACTGTTGTAAAAGGTGTCTCACCGCGTCTATTTGGTAAACCATTCACCAACCTTAATAATTCCTGATCAGTTTTATCACAAACCCAAAATAATGGTGTGTTTGTTATATAACCGTTATCATTCGCAGCAGAAATTATCATATATTTACCGCTGGTGTCTGGTGAGTTATACCATATTAACCCACTATCATTATCTCTGTAATCAATCGAAGCATCTCCGATCTCAATGTTGTTGTGTTTGGTACCATAAGGGGTTTGTGTGCCTGTATAGTTTACTGCTGTTGGTTTGTTCATTTTATGTTCTGTATATCAAAAATTTCTTTATTATATTTCCCCAACCATTTGGCTGCGTCAATTAATGTATTAAATGTTTCGGCTAGATCCGATAAAGATTCCTTTTGGTTATCTAATTTATTTGATAAATCGTATAACTTAGAAACATTATCTGGGTATTCACCTACCTCGTAAGTTTCAACAATATCATAATACTTTTCGTATTTACGGGAAATATAATCCTTACTTGCGTTTAACTTTTCTTTCGTTGATTCCATTTGTGCCATGTTATCATAAATGTCTTTTAACGTCATATTAACAACGTTAACACCGAATTTATTAATTAGGTTATCGGCCATTTGCACATCCTTTTCAGCTTCAACAACGAATTGGTTTATCTTATTTTCATCATAAGACCAATTCTCTGAAAGAACCTCGTTTATCTGGAAAATTTTTCCACCTGGTTGGTTGATCATTTCAACCTCACGAGCACTGGTTACAGGTTCCTCTGTGTCTCTGTAAACAAATGTATCGTATTTATATGGATCGTATGTTATTGATTTTGAACTAGTTGCTGATGGTATATCTGTCGATGGGTAGGGTATAAAATCAACCAAATCGCCAATAACGAACGCATGAACATTCTTTGACATCTCAGCTCTAACTTTTTCCATACCACCTTGTCTAACCCTAAACTCAACGTTATTGAGTTTAACATAATCAGCGTGAGCGATCACCAAACCTTTGTATTGTATTGAGAAAGTTTTTTTATGAAGGTTATAATAAACCATGACTCTTTTACCAATATGAGAATCTTCAGCACCCTCTTCTGTGGCCGCGTCCTCTGTACCAGCAAACATATCCAACTGATTTTCAGTCAGACCCATCATTTCATGGATTCTAAATAACTCTTCAGTTAATGTTGGTTTTCTACTCATATTAAACTGGTGTTGCTCCGTATTTTATTCCAATTAAGAAGGCTTCAACATTGTCAAACTTCTCAACTAAATTACCTTCATTATATACTGATATCTTACCAGAAATGTCTTCAATAACTCTATCACCTATTTCAAGAACATAAGGCGCTATTTTATGTAGATTACCTACTTTGCTTTTTATTTCGTGTGCAACTGTTGTATCGTAGTACACACCGCTTTCCATAGAACCTTCAGAAATTTCTGATTCATCTATTTCGTTAATACCTTCTTCTTTTTGTGATCTTATATAAGCCATTAATTTCTCTTTATCGGCTCTATCCCAAATACCCATCAAAGCGTTAAGATCTTTTTGACTTACTTCACCTTTTTTGTACATTTTATATACCGCAATCGGGCCATCAGTTTCGTCATCACCTTCAGAAAGTTCAGGTGCATCATAATCTCTTAGGTCACCAATAGGGTATCTCTCACCAGTCTCAGCGTTATACTTAACAATCATAGGACCATTATCCCCATCACCAATAAAGTAGTGTACGTTATCGTCCTTAACACTATAATATAGTGGTCTGTCATAATCGTCAAATTCTCTTTGTACAACTTCTTCACCAGAAGCGGATTCTATTGCAGCTTTTTCAAAGTCGAAATCATAATCCTTTTCGAAATCAACGTATTCTTTTTCAGCGTTATGATTAACGATATCATCGGTATAAGCATTGGGGTTATCCATTTTAGATAGATCCAATTCTTCACTTTCATTAAGGCCCATAATCTTACGGATTCTAGTGATCTCTTCGTTTAATAGGGGTTTTTTCATTCTTTAATATGTTTTACTTATATAAATATCATAAAGGCATTATAAAACACCCTTTATTGTAATAATTTTATTCATACCATCCAGGCCAAACCTCGAAGTTTTTTGTATCCGTATCTGATAACCTTAACACCCTTGTATTAAAGGTATATTCGTCATCATCATTGTATATGGTTGTGGAGAATACATGTGAGTCACCCTCACTCATATCTGTTCTACCATTGTCCCAACCGCTGTCACCGATTGCTTGACCAACCGCGGCCCATGGCGAACCAATCCACGGATTGCTCATTTCAAATTGAATAATAATATTATCATTATAAAATTCACCAGCAACATCCACATCACCAGATTTTGAATCGGTGTATGTGAAAGTTTCGCTTCCACCTATTTGTTTATAATCTGAGCCGTTGGCGTTTACCATCCAGGTACCACCATTCGCTCTTACCGTTACTTTCGTTGACTTACTCATATGTTACACTCCACACTTGTTTTAATTATATCATAAGATGCCTCGTTTAAAGAGACAACCATAGGTGCATCTTTTCTAAAGGTGTTAAGTATTTCATCATAAGCCTTGCAGATATCCTGCTCAAGCTCTTCTGCCGTTGTTTCGTTTTTAAAACCACCAGTTGGGTATCCACCACCCATTTTAACCAAATTACCGTTAACATCAAATAGGATTCTGTCACCCAAAGATACCAGACGACCATCCTGGAAATAACCAGCCATTAATTTACCCCTGTCAGATACAATACCAACGCTTTCGGTTGAATAACCTTTATCCTCACTAAGACCCATCATCTTACGGATCTTGTTAACTTCATTTAATACATTTTTTTCCATAATATATGTTTTTTGACATATAATTAAAATTATACGCTTTTTTACATATAAATAGTTGAAACTTTATTAAAGTAAGCTATATTTATTGGAGACCTTGTGATTGGGTTCCATGCGTACTGGATGCGTTTGAGTTGGAATTGATACCAACGATATGGACACCAAATACAAAAAAAATATAAGGAAAAATGTTATACACGTACATTAACACTGTACCTGCGCCGAGTGCGTTCGTCACAGTAAACAAACAAAGACTCCGTCAAAACGGAAAGTTGGTCTACATGAAAGATCAAACAGAGTTCGAGATCGAACTTTACAATCCCACAAAAGAAAAAATAATGGCAATGATCGATTTGAATGGTACACCCATTTCAAGTTCGGGTATCATCCTAAAACCAGGTCAACGAGTATTCCTCGAAAGATTCCTGGACGATGAGAAGAAATTCCTTTATGAAACTTATGTGGTAGACAATAATAAAGAAACCAAAGACGCTATCGTTGACAACGGAAAGGTTACGGTTAAGTTCCACAGAGAAGTTAAAGAAAGACCAAGAAGTTTAAGTTACGGTACAATCTATAACGGTTCATCAGGATTTGGTTGGAGCGAGATCACTTACACAAATTACAACACCCCAGTAACATGTGATACATCTAATGTCATAGGTACTCATAATACTTTCTTAACAAATAGTGGTAATTTATCTAATATGAAAGAAACTGGTACTGTTGAGCAAGGCGGTAAAAGTAATCAAGAGTTGGTAAACGCTAGTGGAGATTTTGAATGGTTCTACACGTGGATAGATGATTGGCAAATCATGCCACACACTTACCAACCTAAAGTCGCAAAAGATCTGGTTGAGAGATGTGTTAAATGTAACACAAAAATAAAGTCAAATTATAAGTTCTGCCCTGAGTGTGGACAAGAAGCCACGACAAAAGACATCACAGAAAATTTTTTAAATTCCATGTCAAAAGAGGAACTCATTAAGATGATTATTGATAAAATGTAAAATAAAATTCACAAGGTCATTAAATCCCGCCAAAAGCGGGATTTTTTTGTTAGTTTTGGTGATATATATAAGAAAACCCCAGAGCCCCATGACAAACGAAGAGTACACCGAAGAAATCTACTATGAAGCACATTCTCAAGGCTTTATAGATGAGTTGAGAGCTGAGATCGACAGACTTAAGACCAGCATTCACCATTATAAACTTCCTTACCATGATTTGGTGCATAAAGCGTATTATTCCGTAAGAGGCACAAATCAAAATGATGAAGTATTTATAAGTAATGAGCAGTCCATTTGACGTACTGGATCAGAAGTATCCAGACATAAGATTTGAGCTATACCCGAATGATAAGGCAAAGAGAGTTTACCTTACTGGGTTCATTGTACCTTACACAATGAGGGGACAAGGTGTTGGCTCATCTTTTATGAACGACTTAACAAAGATTGCTGATGAAAATGGATGGACCATAACTTTAACACCATCAAGCAGTTACGGTGGCAACGTGACAAGATTAAGAAGCTTCTACAAAGGATTTGGCTTCGTGGATAACAAAGGACAGAACAGAGACTTCTCTCACAGGGAAGATATGTACAGATCACCACAGGGTGCTGATGCGTTAAATGAGGAAATCGAAAAGATGAGATCAACTCTTTTAATGCTTGAAGGTAAATCCTTGGGGGCTGTAAATGGTTTAAATGAAGGTGTGTCGAGATATAGAACGGACATAAACTCAGAAACCATGGTCAAAAGGGTGCCATTCTTAAAAACATTCAATAATTTCTCGGACAAAGAGAAGATAATGTTTCAGAAGGTGACCTACACAAAGGATGTGGAATTATATGTAAAGGACAGCGAACCGTTGTTCTTTAAACAATTTAATCTATCATCAGAATTACATTACACAGTTGTTGACATGGGTGACAACAGACACAGGTTTTCTTTGTCATTAGTTCACCAGACATGGCTTATGCCACCAGATGTAAAGGACAGGGAACAGGAATTAACCTACAGGGTTCTCACCATGGCCATGCAAAAACAAATGGAGTCATTCAATTACAGATTCGATGAGGTGCTTGAACAAGATGCATTGACGGAAGAGCAATGGGATCAGATCATAAATAAATTGAACGAGTCTTTCTTCAAGTTGGAGAACTACCTGGAAGATGTGTTGCCAGTTAGATTGGAACCGCATCTGGATGAGAATGTTTAACTAAAAACAATATATTTATATTAACATGGGAACAGAATTAAAAAAGAAAAAACAACTCATAGAGAGATTAAACAGAAGATTGCTTTCTGAAGCTGAGATGGCATGTCCAAGAGCTACACAGGATCTTGAGTTGAACACCAGAAACAGAAATAAGTCAATAGAAGCGGAACATATCCAATACGGCCCATTGAATTTAAATGATGAGGAGTACTGGGAAAGATACGCCAAAAAATGGAAAACCGAACCAGAGGTGGCAAAGAAATCCAATTGTGGAAATTGTGTTGCGTTTGACATCTCCCCAAGAATGGATGAGTGTATGCCAGGTGAAGTTTCTGATGAAGAAGGTAGATTGGGTTACTGCTGGATGCACCATTTTAAATGTCACTCAGCTCGCACCTGTTATACTTGGGCGGCTGGTGGTCCAATAACTGATGATGCTGTGTCATACGACTGGCAAGGAAAAAACCAAAACGATTAATATGGAGCAAAAAGATTTAAATAGACTTGTTGAAGTGATGGGTTTGATCAATAATGATCTTATCGTTGAATCTTTTGACGTTATTAACGAGAAGGAAAAGAAAGCGGACCGTTGTCTTAGAATAGCGAGAAGAAAATACGACAAACCATCAGCATATAGATCTGGAGCAATTGTTCAGTGCAGAAGAGGAAAGATCTGGAAGGATCTTAAGGAAGAAGATATTAATGACGCGCCAGAGGATGTAAAGGAACTCATATACAAAGCGCATGATGCAATCACAAGAAGAAAGGGCAAAGATTATGCACCAGACGTTCACGAATTGCAAGCGTGGGTAGATGACCATCTTGCGCAGCAAGATGGCGAAGTCGATGAAGCGAAGAAGACCGACTACTCAAAGGAGAAGAAAAGCGGGCTCCACGGATGGTTCTCAAGAAGAGGCGGCGGCGGAAGCAAAGGATGGGTTGATTGCAACACATGCAGAAACGTTGACGGCAAAAAGAAATGCAAGGCTTGTGGAAGACAAGCTGGTGAAAAGAGATCAAAGTATCCTTCATGCAGACCAACACCAGCATCTTGCGGAACACCAGGAAAAGGAAAGAAATGGGGAAAGACAAAAGAAGAGTCTTACGATATAATGAATGAAGCGGAAGAGAAAGAAAAAAAGAGAATAGCATTGTTGTTCATCGTGATCGACAATAAGGTATTATTATTCAAGAGAAGCCCAGAGGAGACGACAAACCCTGGTAAGTACGGAATGCTTGGTGGCCACATCGAGAAAGGTGAATCACCAGAGGAAGCATTGAGAAGAGAGATCAAAGAAGAAGCGGGAGTTGAACTGGAGTCCTTCAAGAAATTAAAGACATACGAATTGGATGACGTTCAATTAAACGTATTCTATACAAACGAATTCGACACTGAGAATATCAAGTTGGATAAGAAAGAACACACAGGTAAGAAATTCTTCACACTGGAGCAACTGGATGAGATGTCACCAGAGGAATGCATAGACACAAACAAAGGAATTGCCAGAGACTACAACAAGAAGGCGAAAGAAGATATGCAACTTAATGAGACCATTCAGAGAATGAAAACCATCATTAGCCTATAAAGAAAGTAACATGTAGGCAGAGCATGTAGCCCTCTTAGAAATAAGGGGGTTTTTTATTGTGGTATATGCTCCTTAACGTTCTTCTTAACCTTTGAGATCATCTTAAGCATGTTGGAGTTATCCGATTTAACCACAACAGTTTTTTCCACTGGTGGGGATGGCATCTCCATTCTGGCAACCTTGGGTTGATTCTCATCACCATACTCTTCCACATACACAGGTCTGTATTCTTTTTTCTCATATACGGTTTGAGTGGATATAACCTTGCCGTTTTCAGACTTGGCAACGGACTCCAGGTTGGACAGTAGATCCATGATCTCTTTCTCCCTTGTCACGAATTTATCGGTGCAAGCCATCTGGTCATTGAGTATTCTGTCATTGAGTTCATTCACGCGTTGTGTAAGTGTCTGAATTTCAGCACGTTGGTTCTCCACCTTAACCTTTAGTTCTTCGGTGTCGTGCGTTAATGAATCGATAACCTTCGGCCCCACGCTTATGAAGGTGATTGAAAGCAATAAGAATACAAGAGCGAGCAGACGCTGGCCCATGGATAACTTTGAGAGGATCTCTGAGATGTACTTGAACATAATTCGTTTTAATATAAATATAAGGCTGTGGTCTAATAGTCACCCATTATAAGGTTGTGGCCTTATCGTGCAAATAGCCGATAATTTAAGATATCGTTTAAAAAGCCGATATTCTGGAATAAAAAATTCCCCAGAAATTTTTTTGAAAAATGGTTTTGAAATAAAAAGGGGGTCATGTTTTCCCCAGGATCTTTCTATATAGGGGGGTCCGAAATTTTGGAAAAAAAATACCTGGAAATTTTTTTTTGGAAAACCTTTACACGGATGTTTGAGCCCCTCATTTGACGGGGAGAGGGGGGGTATATGGGGGGCTAATGGTGAGGGGGGGGGTCTTTATACCCCTTTGCCGACCAAATAGCACTATATAGATTTACCGACCAAATATAGTTATCCACATATTAACATAATCGTTTTAAGCCCGTTTAAGCCCTTGTAACCTATCCACCTATAACAATATACCACTTATATAAGATAATGCCGTATAGGGCAAAAAAAAGGGGTATTTCTACCCCTTTCTTATCTTCGTTGTAGGTTATCCAATTTCTACCACTTCGCCCGATACCTTAACACTTCCCACAAGGTTATCAATCGCAAATCTTCGCAAGGTTTGTGCTTTGCCCTTTGCTTGTTTCTCAATCAATCGCTTTGCTATTGTTTTAGGTGCTGACTTAACAACTTTGAAACTTCCTTTTGTTTCTACCACCTTGTTAACGCTTTGCCCAAAGATACCCAAACGCATAGTATTAAAGTTAAATACCAATGCTTTGTTTAACCAAATATCGTTGCTTGTATCTTTCTTTGCTTTTGGTTGGTTAAGTTCTTCCAATGCCGTTGGTAATGCTTCCTTAACTGCTTGTTTGAATTGTTCCAATGTCAAGCCGTTTGTATCAATAGTTTCGTAGTTAAATTTATCTACATCAACACTTGCAACATCAAAGTTTGCGTAAATGTCGCTATCTTTTGTTACCATATTGCCGTAACTTGCACCAATGTTTACTAATTGGTTTGCTACTTCGGTATTGTTTGACTTATCACTTGAATAGCCGTTTACCGATACAAAAGATACCCCACCGATGCCGTTGGTTGCTTTGATAAGGTTTTCCACTTGTTCTACTGACAAGTTAGTGTAAGTGTTTAGGATTGCTAAAATCACTTCTTGTTTGTTGCTTAAATTGCTCATTTTGTTTTTTGTTTAATTGTTTAACAATACAAAGATAGTATTTTTTTCTTTCCCACCAAACTTTTTTACAATTATTTTTTATTTTTTTTTGTTTAATGTTTTGCCGTAAAAGTTAAACAAGAAAAAAAAGGGCAAGTTACCTCTGATTTACTTCGTGGTTTTACCCCCGCCCTTCGTTGTTCCCTAACGACAAAACAAAGGTAATATAAAAAACTTTACCCACCAAATTTATTTTAAATTATTTTATATAAAAAAAAAGGGGAACTTTCGCTCCCCTCTCTTGTTGATTGATATCTGATTACCAATTCGTACTTCTGTATGTTGTTTTAGGACCTTTGTATTTTGTTTTGGTCATACATCCTTTTTTCTTTACTTTGTAAGTTCCGTATTTTGAACTTGCACAACTTGTTGTTGTTAATGATACTGCGAAAACAACTACTAATAAATAAACTAACTTTTTCATAACTCTTTGTTTAATTGTATAATGTAAATGTACTATATTATTTTTTATTGTGCAAGTTTTTTATAGATTATTTTTAAATTATTTTTATCCCAACTTTGCGACAATAGATTTAAGTTCCGTTTCATACCCTTTTATCCTTTTATTTATTTGACTAATATGATATTGGTTATTAACCACTGCCACTAGTTCCAAGGCTCTTAGAGAATTAAATATTTCTTTTGAAAGGTTTGAAATTCTTACAAGTTGCTTTTGTTTTTCTGTTAACATATCCTTTGTGTTTAATTGTATATCAAAGATAATATAAAATAATTTAACACGCAAGTTTTTTGCAAAAAAAAAAGGGGACTTTTTTTGTCCCCTTAATTATTTAAACCTTTCCAATTAATACCCCAATGGTATCTCTATATTCCGAAACTAGTTCATCAAATTCAATTTTAGATTGACGGTTTTGCCATCTAAGTTTAATTGTTGTCTGAATAACCCCTTTAGTTACGAGGGTATAACCTTTCATCTCTCTAGGGTTCATTTGACTAATTAAATGATCCAACCTGGCCTCTTTTTCTAACATCTCATGGTCTTCAAAAAAATTACCATGTGAATCTATGCAGGCTTTAATATCGGTGTATAAATCACAAGCCTCGTTTAATAAATCTAATCTGTATTGTTCCATGACTTTTATTGTTTAATTGTGTACTTCAAAGATAATGTAAAAAAATTTATTGTGCAAGTTTATGACAAAAAAAAAGGGGACTTTTTTGTGCCCTCTCTTTTTAGTTATACGCATCGCATAAACCATGACTGCGGTGTCTCTCGGGTTTGATTGGTGCGTAGTGTGTTTTGTAAGCATCACATTGGTGGTATCTTACTCTTTTTTTGTGTTTCTTAAGTTTACCGCCATCGTGGGCAAAACTTGTTCCTACTGCTACTAAAACTGCTGCTGATAATAATACTAACTTTTTCATTTTGCTTTTGTTTAATTGGTTATAGAGTAAAAGTAATATAAATAAATTTAACGTGCAAGTTTTTTACAACTTTTTTTAAATATTATTTTCTCGGCAAAAATTATCAAAGTACGCGTTCTCCTGTGCCTGTACCATTTTACCATCATCTTGGTAAGTATAGTCCTTTGGTTCGTTTCCTGGGATGTAGGCTAACTTCTTATAGATATCATATAAGATTGTATCACCTTTCTTAATTCGTTTGCCACTCTTGGCACACTTGCTTGAAAACTTTGCTTGAATGATTTTATACATAACCCTTTGTGTTTAATTGTATATCAAAGATAATATAAAAAAGTTTATTGTGCAAGTTTTTCGATCAATTTTTTTAATAAAAAAAAGGGGACGTTTCCGCCCCCGATTTCCACAATTAAACCTCTTTACCAAAAACTAGGTTTTTCAATTTTTATCTTACTCTTAACCCAATTCAATATCTGCTCGGCATAATATGAACTTGTTACTTCAAATAAGAATGCGTCTATCTTTGTTTCCGCTCGACTATCATTTGTGTCAAATGAATACTCGTGGTCGCCTACTAAAAAGGTTACTTTCTTTTTTTTCTCGTCAGTTGTTGCTCGGATTGAGCCGCCCGAATGATACTCGGACTTCCATAATTTTGTTGCCATTGTTTAATTGTTTATTTTGTTACTTCAAAGATAACATAAAAAACTTTACCAACCAAACTTTTTTACAACTTTATTTCAGTTTCTTTTCTTTCTTCTTTTGTGAATGGGAAACCGATTGACATTAATAGAATGAATGTAAAGGCGATGAACCCGAACACAACCCCGAACCATAACTCGAATGCTGTTGCGACTTCATACAATGAACCCAAACAAAGACCTACTGCAACGAACCCTAAGATTGATAGGAATAACGGAATGATTTTAATTTCTCTTTTCATATTGCTTAATTGTTTTTTGATACTTCAAAGATAATATAAATAATTTTATTGTGCAAGTTTTTTATTAAATTTTTTCATCCTTAATATCAACACTAATCAAAACATCATCCATTGTAAATTCGTGGGTGCCGACACATCGTCTATTCACCCTCTCGTTTCTATCGTTTATGATACTATAATCAATAGTAACAATAGTAATAGATTTACTGCTTTCAATCTTCCTACCCAACTCAATAAAACTTTTTGGTTTGCTCTCGTTTCTTATTATAGCATCCTTAAGATACTCATAAGATACCTGCTCTCTCTCGGTTTCTAAAACATCGTAGTTTGTTTCTTCTATCGGTGCGGTGCAACCCTCACAATAATCCCCTTTTTCTTCGATTTGCGGGACTTTTATATCTTTGGCTACATTACACCCATTAATGTTATTAAAACACCAGTAGATAACTAAAAATATAATAAGGTAATGAACTAACTTTCTCATCTTGTTTAATTTGTTAATTCAAAGGTAATATAAAAAAGTTTACCGACCAAATAAATTGATCGATTTCTTCAAAAAAAATGGGGAACTTTCGCTCCCCACTTCACAACTAACAAATTATTTTTTCTTAAAGGTCAACACCCATTTGTTACGCTCTCGTCTAACTTCTGGTGCTGATGCGTAGTAAAGGCGATAATTTGCCTCAATGTAAAGTTTAATCTGCTCAATGTCGGCATAGATTGATTTCTTCTTTGTAACGAATATCAACTCTCCGATTTCATTGTAGGTAATAGATAAACCCTTTTCAATTCCGTCAGGCAACTTCGGTGCTTGATTTGTTTGTGCCATTGCGATACCACCCATTAAGAACATCGCAAAAATTAAGATTGCTTTTTTCATATACTATTATTTAATTGATTTATGATACAAATATAAATGTAAAAAAGTTACCGACCAAATTATTTTGTAACTTTTTTTCTTTTAATGTACCCACCAATCTCGGTGAACAATAAGATAATAGATATCCCAAAAAAGAAACAACCAAAGAAAGCCATAGCGATTTGATTATCTACTGGTATGTCCCATGTGTTTGCAACTCTGAAAGCAAACATGCCCATTAAAGCCGATACGACCATAAGAGCTAATCCTTTTATTAATTCCATAATTCAAAGGTAATATAAAAAACTTTACCGACCAAATTTATATGAATAAAAAAAGGGGTTATTCACCCCCTTTTCTTCTTGTCATTTCAATAAGAAACCTTATCAAATCATTCTCGGGTGATGCCGATTGTTTGTCCGCTATTGACTTGGTTAAGCCGATAAGGTAGCCAAGTGTTACCAACTTAACCTCGTACTCCGAAAGACCGATTCCTGTGTCCCCGAAAGATTCGGTTCTTTGGTCTTCCGCTTCCTTTAAGATAACATCTGCGATGGTATCAACCGAATTCCAAGTCCCCTTAATTGATTCGATTTTGTTATTCCACCATTCCTCTTTTACACCAAGTGCCTCTGTGATTTTGTCGCTTGCCATAGTATATTGTTTAATTGATTTATAATTCAAATATACTATAAAAAACTTTACCGACCAAATTTTTAATACAAAACTTTTGTAGTTTTTCTTAATTTCGGATCACTTGCAATAGTCAAAGACATATTTGCATACAATGTTAATTCTTTCTTGTTGGGGATTGTATTCGCTTGACAACTGGCAACCATAATATCTCCCTCACAAGAAACGAAATCAACTTTAACTATTCCGTATTGTGCTGGGAACGATGGGTCTTTATGTTTACGAACAATATCAAAACAAAAGTCCTTGCTGAATGTAGTATCATTCATTAATCTTACCGCTTGTTCGTATTCAAGGTCGGTGTTTGGATACAATACTATTTTCAGTTTTGGTGATTGTGCAAAAGCATTCAACCCGACCAACATTAATAAAACTACAATGTATTTTTTCATTTGCTTACTTTTTCTTCTTCGTCCGAATGTTCTTCCACCTCAATACCAATTTCTTTAAATAGGTTTAAGATTTCAATCTCTGCGTTTAGGTTACCAACTTTCTTGTCAAGCAACTCCAATTCATACATTAAGGTTTTGCGTTTCATACGATACAACCTTGCATCAATTTTGCTCAACTCCATTTGGAAATCAAGTGTCGTTAATTCCCCCTTAATCTCACAAACTCTATCCTTAATCAGTTCCAACTGATTCTCGATAAACTGAATACGTCCTTCTTTCTTTTCCATAGTACAAAGGTAGGTGTAAAAAAGTTACTGACCAAGTTTTTTACAAAAAAAAGAGGAGCATTTCTGCTCCCCTTCTCCACAATTAAACAAGTATCAAGTCAGCAACAACCTAACACTCTCTTTAATCTTCGGTAGTCGGTTTAACACCTTTTCTCTCTCGTTTTCAAAGATTAGGGTGTTATAGGACATTATCTCCGAAGATAAGCCGTTCCACTTGTTCTTGAATACCTCAAAACACTTCTCTGCCGTTTGGATATGGGCTTCGTGTACTGATGAACTCAATATGTGAATTACTCTCTCAAAATCTCTTATACTTGAAATTTGAGCATTTTCTTTTTCTCGTAGGTATTCTTCCATTGGAACATACCCCATTTTTTTTCTGATGTTTAAAATCATTTGTTGCATATACTTGTTTGTTTTGTGTTGAACAAAGATAAGCATAATTTATTTACCCACCAAATTTTTTTACCAAGTTTTTGGATATTTTTCCAAAATCTCTTGTGGGTACAATTCCCCATTACCATTACCCAAAACATCTTCCCACCAACGAACACCGATACTGATGCGTGGTACTGCGAACTTTTGGATGTCCTCATCGTGGATACGAAAGAACAAATCATTTCTTCCACCTGTTCCCTCTACTCCTGGTGTTGGTAAGGTCAATACTTCCTCGCAATACTTTGCTCGTACTTTCCAAACATCTTGAACCCAATCTTCAAAGGTTTTGATATCGTCTGCTCCGACAACCGTACCTTCCCAAACGCATACTTGACTAAAATTTTCCATTGCTTAATTGTTTTGATACTTCAAAGATAAGTATAAAAAAGTTATCGTGCAAATTTTAATTTAGATAAAAGTTTATTTTCTCGGGCAAAGTTATACGCTCCACGATACACATTGTTTAACTCGTTTTTATTCTTACACAAACTTGCGGCTAAAAAAACTTTATCCTTTGACCAACGCTCCTTATTTTTGGTGTCGGGGAATAGTTTATTTATCTCGCCAGTCCTAACGGCTTGACGATAAATTTTATCATCAACCTTATGTAACTCAGTGCGATTCTTACAACCAATAGAAACTGATTCTAACACACTGAACGAAATAACTTTTTTATGTCTACCCATTGCTTAATTGTTTTGATACTTCAAAGATAAGTATAAAAAAGTTCTTGTGCAAACTTTTTAATACATTTTTTCTGTCATCGCTTTCGCCTTTGCAAAGTGCTTCTCAATCTGCTTGGCGAACGATACCAATCTCGCTTTGGTCTTGGCGTATGCAAAGAACTGACTGAACTCGCTATCGAACTCTATACCACTACAATTTACATTGCGTTTGATACAATCCTCGAAATCGTATGCTGATTCAAAATGACGTGCTAACTGCTCGTCCTTTGGAAACCCAGTGATTGACCATTGTGCTCCCTCGTAGTCACCCTTATAGATTAGTAACCCGAACGCTGTTCTAATTTCTTGTGATTTTGTTGCCATGTTTAATTGTTTTGATACTTCAAAGATAAGGTAAAAAAATTTACCACGCAAGTTTTTTATAAACTTTTTTTAAAAACTTGATTCTGGTCTTAACTGATTCGCCTCATAGGTGCTACCTTCCCACTCGGTGTCGGGGTTGGTCAACAAATGATAGTATTGTTTTAAACGCTCCGCTATCTTGTCTAACTTCTCCGCTTGTTTTGGTGTGCAAGGTTTGTTATACGCTCGGATAGTGTCGTTAGCACAAACTTTACCCAACATACCACCACCCAAATAGTTTTGATACGCTGACATAAACTCTCCCTTGAACCCGAAACGCGTTAGGTCTATTTCTATTCCACCACCACGACTTGAAACTTCAAGACGGGTCTTTACTTCTGAAAATTGGATTCGCTTTGCCATAACTCTTTGTTTATTTTGTTACTTCAAAGATAAGGTAAAAAACTTTAC
>JACCEA012235479.1_pt1 | contig 22354 bp, 8 predicted proteins | sample 7449851 | NCBI WGS metagenome assembly JACCEA01 (sample SAMN15323453, study PRJNA562643) | freshwater metagenome | isolation source: river surface water | place: USA:Blue River Watershed | collected 2017-08-18 | reverse complement strand
TTGGGTTTGTAGCAGTTTCATATGGGTTTTCCATAAGGTCGTAGACATAAACTGCACCAGAACCTTGTACTTTATCAACCATGTTAGTGCTACCGACATCAAATGTAGTTGTGCTGTCATCGAAGCTGGTTTCTAGATAACTATTTCCGCCTTTGCTTCCAACAATAAGTTGAGTGGCACTATCGCTAATCTTTAATGTAGTTCCAAAGAATTCATTTTCAGGAGTTGAGTTAGGATGAGTTATTATCTGTGATTGAATAAAAATTTCTAATCCCAAATCTGAAATTGCTGTTCCCACAGACGGTAATACATCTAGTTTGTTATATTGAATCACAGACGCAGAATCTATCTGTAAATATCCGTTGTTGTTACTTGCTGTTACACCCGGGATTCCAGAACCGTTAATTTTATTGATTACATGTGTTAGTGTAGATTCGGTGAACAAAATTACAACATTATTGATTCTAATACTATTACCAGGAGTAACAGTAGGATTCTGTACTGTTCCTTTTATAGTACCGTATAGTTTACCTTGGTTAACAAATCTATAAACTGTACCAAATTGGTATTCCGAGGTTGAGTAATTTGGTGCGGATGCGTATACTGAGCATGTATTAGGACAGAGATCAACTGCTGTTCCTAGTTCTTGCGAATAAATGCTTACTGCACTACCAAAACTTTGTATCTCAGAAAAATAATTTGTTTCTATGTTGATAATTGCTCCAGCCGCCGGTGTGACTACAAACTGAATGTTGCCAGTGACTAGATAGTAATTAACCCCCTCAACCATTTCTTGGCCATTCATAGTAACTCTATACTTTGTTTGTATAGGCCTTGATGGAATAAATGTATTTTGTGTTCCACTGGCAATAAAGCCTTCTATGCTTCGATCGTATGCGTATACTTTACCAGCAGAAACTGTACCGTTAACGGTTTCGTTCTTAGAACCAATAATTACCTGACTTCCTGATTGATTTGTCTTAACACTCTGCCCAAATCCACTGACCCCAGTCCATGAATCTGCTAAGTCATATGTATTTTGGAAAGTTACTAATATAGATGCAGGTGCCGGAGGAGTTGGTGTCCCGCTATCGTCAATGAATCTTAGTTTCTTAGTTCCACTAACATCAACAATAGTATACTGTATGTTAGGAATGTATGGAAGATCACTAGTAACTAGTATACTGCATGGATCTGTAATAGTCTGATTACTCAGAACAAAGTCGTTAGTGACACCATCAGCCGAAATTTGTTGTGATGTTGATGCGCGAGTAGTTCTGCCGTATGCAAATACTTTTCCAGTACCGGGGGCGCCAACATACAACCATTCACCATCATCACATACACTAATAGTTTCCCCAAACAATCCGTTTGATGAACCGGTTGGATCTGTTAGTACTTGGTTGAGCTGAATACCGTCGTTGGTAATTGTATACACAAATACATAACCTCTACTGTCAAAACTTCTAGGGGCTCCGACAATAAATGTTTTACTGCTTACTTGTATAACTTGTCCAAAACCAACTACTCCGTATCCGTTAATAACAAAGTTGCTGTTTTCTACCCAATCTCCTGTGTAAGTTTTCAAGAAAATTGCAGCCCTACCTGTACCTGCACTGTTAGGTGCACCAGCATATAAAATAGTTGCATCTTTTGATAGTGATACACTACTACCAAATTGATCATTTCCAGAATATTCGCTGGAGTTTAAGTTAATTTGTGTAGTAAATCCCCAAGGTTCTTCCTTGTTGTAGACCCCCCAATTTCCTTCGGTGTCAAGGTTATCTACCCATACTTTATCGTTTGTGGCCCATCCAAATTTTGGTCTAATACTATCTATGTCGCTGGGTTTATTGATACGAGAACTAGTTAGCTTAAACAACAGCCCACGACCGGAGACATTGATCAGCTGGCTTAATAAAGCATAGTTTTGTCTTAATCCAACAGAGAAACTGTTTGTTGAGGACACAGCATAAATCTGATAGAATCCATCAAATCTACTGTCAAAGTTTTTTACTGCAATAACATCGCCTACTCCCAGACCGTGTGGTCGGTTGGTAGTAAATTCTGCAATGTTATCTATACTATACGATAATCCAGTAATTTGGCAGTTGGTTTCGCTAACTCTATAGACGTCCCAATCTTCGCGGAACCCTTTTGCAGTCCATATTGTGTAACCAATACCTATTTCGTTGATAATACTTTGTAGACTGTTATAATTCGCCAAGTCAAATATAGTTGTGCTAACTTGATCAAGTGATGCATAGCCCGCAACAGGCAAGGTCTTTTTATCTGCAGAAGTCTCGTATATATCAAATACATCTTTATTAAAACCTAAACTGCTTTGATATATGTCTCTAGGATGGTAAGAACTAAAGCCCAATGTTTTAATTGCGGCTGTTTCTAAGAATTCAACCGGCACTGGATTTGAAGTTACTGTACTGTCATCAAGAATAATTTCAACATACTTATTACTTTCTGTTGCACCATACTCGCCGACACGAACAGCCCATTCTTCAAATAACTCTACTTCACTGCTGATATTTGCAATTTGTGCTTGCGCCAATGCAAGAACAGAATTCTTTGTTCCCTTTTGTTTGATATAACCTTGATAGAACTTGCTTTGTGTTTCTACATCTAAGTTTAAATCAGTTAAGAATTGGCGTTCTCTGAATCCAGTAATACCGTTGCTATAGAAATTAAGAGTTTCGTCAGTTGGTTGATTGTCGAGGTCGTAGAAATTCTCTAGCTTGGCAGCGTTAGTTGCAAAGTTAGGGAGTATACCAGTCTTAATACTACCTTTGTTAATCTGTTTCCAGTTTGTAGTTACAAATAACTCAGTGGCATTTACATTCTCTAGTGCCACAAAATAATTAGACTTGTAAGAAACAAGGGTTCCTTTTCGGTAATCAACTCCAGGCTTCCACTCTTCAACTTTTGCACTGTTGTAGATGAATCCTGGTGGGTTTAATGCTCCGGTCCAATTTGATGTTTTGCTTCCGATAAACTTTAATCTATATTGTCTATTACCTGTGCTAGGACTATAAATTACATCATTAAATGATGTAACGTTGTCAAATATCATTACATGTTCATATCTAACAAGATTTAAGTCTGCAAATGCAATTGTCTGGCCCTTAATAGTTTCAACTGTGAAACGATTGTCTTGGCGCATCACCGTCATTGCATTGTTTTTAATTGTTGCAAAGTTAGGATCAAGAATCTTTGATCCATTAGGTGTATTAACAATTTCGTCGACTACCGAGTCAGGAGAAGAAACAGAAAGTTTCTGATTAACTGGACTTAGGATAATAACGTTACCCGGATTCCATCCTTGTTGTGCCCAGGTTAAAAATTCTTTTGCACTTAATACCCAGTCTTTTTTAGATTTTAAATCTTGGTCGTATTCTGTAAAAACAAATCCTTGACTTTGTAGGTGTCGTTGGTAACTTACTAAGAAATCAACAACTTCTTGCGAAGTGCTAAATTCAAATCCGTACGGGACTCGAACTTTTACCCGTTGATAGTCTTTGTAAATTACGCCAGACAGTCTGCCAACTTTAATACTGTAAGTATTATTGTTTGCTAGACTTGGTACAATAGTGAAATAAGGATTTCCGAGATTGTACCCGCTTACTGTATAGCCATTTTGTGTTTTTTCGATGATAACTGCGCTATATGCGATTCGATTAACAGGAACAGATTTGTATAGTTCAACACGATAGTTGGTATCGGGGATGACAATGCTATCATTTGTGCTGTTAGGACTGCCTTGCTCGGCAAGTACTTTAATATAATTTTGATCAGTGAATCCCCCGACCTTATAACTTAATTGTGTGTTTAAGTTTTTAAGGTATGTTTTTATAATAGTCTGAGGATCACCGATGCCTAAGTTTTTCATGTAATCGCTGATCCAATTAATATAACCAGCGGTACGGTAAATGACTCCGTTTGAATCAGTGTATCCGTTAACTTCGATGGCAGTAGGAACAACGTGTTGGTTTGTTTCTTTAGTTACCCATTGGCCGAATTTCTGATTGTAAATTAACCGATCGATGTTAATATAAGATCCAAAGAATTCTGCCGGCTTCATTAACGCTGTTGCTAGTGTTACTGCAAACGGATAATCACTGCTTCGTCGCCATGCTGTTTCAGCAGGTCCTTGATCGCCAATTGCGTAGCTTGCATTGGCTTTACTACTGTTAAAGTTAGAAACTAAGATTTCACTAGGTGGTCGCAGGTTTCCAGCATCATCCACTGGAATGATGTCTACTAGGCCTAACCGAGTGATGGTATTTGTTGTCTCGTCAATGACTCTACGACGAGCATATCGTAGATCGTAACCTTTGCGATCCCCATCATGGATATAACCTTCCATTAGGTCATTCCATAGAATTAAGTTACCGCCTGTGTATGGTGCCGGACCATAACGACTATCCCAGTAATCGGGCTTACGCTGGAATCCCAACATTTCCCAAGGGCATGTATGTGGTTTATCGGTATCAAAGAAATACTGATAAATGGCACGCCATGTACCTTGTAAATTGTTACGGTCGCTAACTACTTTACCTGGTTCTAGGTTATCTTTAAAGTTTTTGTAATTCCATGTCCAAGGATTGTTAGACTGGAAATAAGTGTTTGTACTAAAATCAATTCTGTTATTTCCAACCCAGGTCAAGAAGCTACCACTTAATAGTTGATTCCATTCATTGAAGTTGTAATCTGTTACACGGAACGCACCAGGCATATGCTGAATTAGATCTTCGTGTGCAAAATTAACTTTAATGTTGTTGTAGATTCTTCTTTCAAATTCTATTAGAATCAGGTCTCTGTAATCACCATATGCCGGAGTTAAACTTCCGTCATGGCCTCTTATGACATTTCTTGGACCACTGGCGTATGTCTCGTCGACAAAAATTTCAGGCAAATATTTTGGAAATAGACCAAGCTTGGTCGGGGTTTCCGGGATATAGTTACCGTCGGTGTCGTGGTACTCAACTACAGTTAGTATATCGTCGTAATTCAAGTTGAATGAGTCGAGGATTCTAACAGTTGGACTATTTGTATTAAACACATAATCCGCTTCGTGGTTTAACAGTTCGGTGGTTGTTTGACCGTTAGAAGACCTTGTTAGGTATACTAATACCGCTTTGTTGCTTACAGTGTATGGATCGAAAATGCTTGACAGCTCATATTCGCGAATTCTTGGATCTAACACTGTGTATGCAGGCAGTACTCTCTTATTTTGTCCCCATGGCATCATATCGCTGTGGTACCAAGGGAAGTTTTTATTTTTTACACCATTAATAACATACATGATGTTATCTAATGTTTCAGCAATCTTTGTTACATCCACTTCTATAGTAGTAGATAATTCAATGACTTTGTTCTTAACTCTTGTGTATTCTCTTTGTGCAAGTTTTAAACTTTCAACAAAGTTTAGATTGTTATCTAACAAGAATAAGTTACTGTATACAACAGGACTGCTGTGTTTTAAGATCACACCGCCCTGACATTTAATGTCTAAATCTCTAATGTTGCTATTACCAGGAACCGAACCTGTAACATCTTGGCTATTTTGAGAAAGTCTAATTAAATGGTTACGAATTTGACCTAATGTCAAACTATCAAAGTTTTGATTAAGACTGTTGTTTTCTAAATTTTGTGGGATCTGATAGTATCCCATTTTACTGACGCTGTCGCTGTAGATTAAAATATCTACTGCATCGCCAGCTTTAAGAAGTACAGGATTAATTAATACTGCGTATCTAACACCAACTTGAGCTAGACCGAAGTTGTTAACATCCAGGAATTTACTATTAACAAAAACATTGATGTTCGGTAATGCTTTGTATCCATCTGTCGTAGTACTTGGATTAGGTAGAATATCAATTTCAAATAAATTGTTAACACCGTCGGCGGTGTGATTTATAATTTGATATTGCTTGCTCTGCTCAACTACCTTTTCCCATAGATTAGTCTCTTGATAATTTTGCAAGTCTTGTGTTACATGCAAATATCCGGTGTTGATTTTTTTAGTAAAAGTACTTGGGCTCACAAGATATGTAAACTCTTGTGTATCCCATGCATTTTCAAATTGGATGTCACCGATGTTGTTAAAGGTTCTATAGCTTAATGCAAATCCCAATACAGGATCTTCTGTGCCGGTGCCCACTTTGTAACTAAAAAGTTTTGTGCCTTTGAAACTACTGTTAACATAAGTGTTGGTGTCACCGAAGCTTACACCATTTTCGTCGAATGCATCAAATAGTGGTGGTTGGTTTACTGCATATTTTTGTTGACATAATAACCAGTTCACTCCGTCAAAGTAGAACTGCTTATTTGCATTTTGACCGCCGGTAACTAATACCAGCAAGTCGTTACCTGCTTGTACTTCAACGACACCATCTTCTTCAATTAATCCAATGTATACATTGGTAAATGGGTTTTCGCTGATGTCGACAATCTTGAATTTATAAATTTTTCTTCTGACTGTTGGGTTACTGTCATTTGCAAAAATAACTCTATCACCGTTGTTTAAAGTAACAGAACTACCGTTGTTAGTGACTGTCATCGAATCAGGATTATCTGTGATCCGTGTAACAACTTGTGTGTATGCGTCAGTGATAACATAATCGAGTTGATTAATAGGGTCTAATGCTACCAGACCATATTGATATAATTTTAAATTAGCATCAAATTCAATAATAGCTCGTTTAGCTCTTGCATTTTGGTCAATTGCTGTGATTGTTCCATTATAAGTGTCTGTTGCTTTAATCACATCAATATGGAACCAACGATTACTTCGACTCCACGCATTGCCGTCAACACTAGAACGATTGATTGTAATGTAGTCGTGAGAATCTAAGTTTTCTAGTTCTGGTGCAATTAGAGTATTAGTGTTTACTAATTTAATACCAGTGCCAACTCCTTCAACATACCATTGTTTATATATTAATCCTTTGACCGCATCCCACTCACCTATCACATCTCCGTCCATGAATGCGTAACCGGATTCTTCGCTTCCAGTGACTGTCCCTCCGCGAGAAATTACAAACCCCTTCCAGTCAATGTAATCATCAAACTCGTAGGCATAATAACTACTAGGGAAAACAGTAGAATCGAACCTAACTTTTAATCCGTTAGTAAACGTAACACCATTGGGGCTAGTATAGTATTTTTTTCCTACAATTTCTAAGTCTGGATTAATAACCGCATTGGACGGATTTACTAAACTAATAGTACCAAAGCCTGCGCCACTTTGACTATTTTGATAAGCAAGGATAGTTAACGGGGCAGTAATTAGAGGAACTGGTTTGTAAAATCCTGTGTAGTCTACAAAGAAGTAACGAGAAGCATTAATTACACCAGACTTAACATAGACAGCTCGATTCTTTTCTATGGTGTCGTACGGAACTAAGTTAATAATACCATCTTGGTCTACTTGAATAATCCAAGTTTTTGTACGATTTTCAGTAGGCACTACTAAAGCTGGATCAATTGGTGTTAATGTTTGTGGATCAACATTAGACTCAACAGTCCAGAAGATTTCATCAATTGATGAGCCAACAAAAATAATTAACTTGCCATTGGGATCGGATTTAACACTGTCAATGCCGCCTAGTATATCGTTTAAATTGGTTACAGTATTTCCCTGCAAATCTTTATATGTTAGCGTTGTTGCAAAGTCAACTTCGATGCCGTTGACTGGGTCAATCATCTTTGTGTAACGGTCCTGTCCAGAAGGCTGGGGGACACGGAAAATTACTTGTCCGGATGTTGCTCCGTTGTTTTCAACTCCCAATACTTCTCTCAAGTCGATACCAGGATGCAGAGGATCAAATCCACTGGTGGTAGCTTCTGTTTGAATCCAGAATTGGCCAGACTTTACATTAAATGTGTATACACCGCCGTAGGCTAATGTAATGTTAGGATTTAAATCTACTTTATTTCTGTCGCTGAACCTCCAAGCGCCAGTAGTGACATCTACTTCAACATCCCATGTATATGTCATTGGTACAGAGTTTGCTGTGGCAATTACACTATCCGGACCTTTAGGTAACCAATAATATTGACTAAAGTTGATTAATTTATCAAGATCAAATTTGCCATCAAAACTATAAAATTCGCTACCAAACAAACGACTGTGATTATCTGTGATACCACCATAGTATTTTACTTTGTTAACCAGGTCAGTATAACTACCGTAAAAGTCGATATTATCTGTTTCGGGGTTATAAACAACAGCACCGGGCTCAAGTTGATAGTTCTGTCGTTGGCTATCAATTTCTTCAATATAGCTGTCACTTGACTTATAGGTCGGTGCAAATTTTCTACCAATGTACCCATTAACTTTTTTTAAGTTGGGCTCGCTTATAAGCTGATCTAGTGTTGCATTCAGAAACTTTTTATTTGTATCTGTACGAAAGATCTCTGGTAAAAAATTAATAGTTTTAATAGCTGCCATTTTATTATTTCAATGTCTTATATAATATTTAACCCGACTGCGGATTGGTTCAATTGTGCCGCAGTGATGGCGCTGATAATCTCAACATTATCAACTGTAGCCGCGCTAGTAATAATTTCATTGGGTTCTGCATTAATCTGGTACAGGCTTCCGAAGACTGCATTAGTGGCGCTTGGTACAATGATAATACTGCTAACATTCGGTGTTAGTTTATTATGCAAATATGCGCTCAACTCGCTGAAGAAGAATGTTTCTCCGAAGTCCCAATTGGCAATTTCAAAATAGCTATTGATTGCTGAAACTACTTGACTCTTAATGTCATTGTCGCTTACAGCAATGTTAGGATTCTTTACAATTTTAAATGTCGCTCGTAATTGCGAATCTGCCTTTACACCAAATACAGGTTTAAACTTAGCAGGATTATAAATGATAGTATCACTTAATGCTTTTAAATTTTCTAATGTGCCAAATTCGGTTCTTAATTCGTCAGTGGTCGGTGCAACAGGCTCAGTTAACTTGTTACTAGAATCCCTGATCCATGCAGAATACAAATCGTTATAAGACTTGGTTAGCATATACAAGTCAACAATATTATTTGGACTTGGGTCAATTCTTCGATTGTTCGGACTGTTGTGTCTATACTGACAATATAAGCTCTGACGACCTATCTTTGCAACATAATCTGTTGTGCTAACCGGAATACCATTGGTTAATATATAGAACATATCTTCGTCATATGCGTAGAAGATTGTGCCGTTTTCGTATAGTGTTGAGTTTAAGGAAATAGTGTTCTTTGTTGCATATGTTGTAACAATTAAAGAAGAATCAACGACATTATATTTTATAAAACTGCTGTAATCGATTGCCTGTTTAAAGAAAACAAATTTATTTCCAACATTTACAGTCGGGTTAACTAGTTGAGTAAACAAAGTTGGATCATCTGGCACGCCGTCGTTGTCTTTATCAGGGAAGGTAATTAGCACTTTGCTAGTGTCCTGATATCCGTCGGCTTGTATAACATTGTCGTATACATACCAGATTTGGTCTGCACCCAATGGATAAGAATTGTCCGGTTGATTATTTGTTTTCAAGACTTTAATATGATCCCTCACAGTTAATCCTGTGGTACTGTCATAAACTTTTACTTTATTGTCAAAGTAAAATCTTGTTTCTAAAATGCTTTCAGCATAGTAAGTTAAGTTTCGTTGATAGATAGTGTACTGTCCAGCACTGTATTTGAATAACAAGAACCAACTGTCGTCGTTGGCGCCACCGGCGTTAGTCAGACTAAATTCTTTTGTTTCGGGATCGGAACTTAAATTAGCTTGAGAGATATAAGTCCATCCTGTTGTAGCTCCGGTTGTAGTTTGATATCGTAGAGCAAAATCTTTGTTAGCAATAATATAAGATGACATAACGCTAACTAAGCCACTGTCCCAATCAGAGTTAAATCTTGGTATAATACTTTCTGCTTTTGAGCCAGAAGGAATATCTTCTGACAATGTAACATAAGGAGAGTTAACACCTTTTACTGTAGCATAAATGTATGTTTTGTCTGTTGGTAAAGATGGTGTACCTTCAATTAATTCGTTGTCTTTGTTGAAGTAAAATCCAGTATCGGGTACAAATTTAATTAGTGCGCCAGCATCAACAAAGTCAAATCCACTTGCAGGAGTTGCACCGGCTGCAACACCCACTGTAGTTAAAGAATTAAAATAACCAACACTTGCTGATGTACTGGTTGTAAATCTCTGCCAGGTTGCTGTTGTTGTAAATGATTTTGAAGGTTGTTGCTCGTAGTAAAGGTGCATTACTGCTTTTGCATACGCCAGCGGCTTTGCAATATTATAAATTACCCTATTAACTTCACTGACAGTAGAGTAAGTGAATTGTGTTGTTAGATTAGAAGAATTTTTATAAATCAATGCATCTTGAATAAAGATGTTTGTACTAGAATATTTTCCTGTCGAATCAACCACATCCAGGTAACGACTGATACCAGAGCTACTACGGTTTACCGCTTTTACTTTTAGAATGTTGTTGAAACTGGTATAAGGTAAAGTATTGTAATCCTCTCCTGTTACCATTCGGTTTTGTGTGTAGTACTGTTGTGGTGCCTTGGTGCGAATATCTTCAATCGATTCTTTTGCACTTGCATTAGTAACTGTATACTGTAAGCCAGCAACAACAGTTAAAGTTTCAATTCGGCCAACACGGCTAATATAGTTAATAGTCAACGAAATGTTTTGCATTTCGTCTGGTGTAACTTTATAAGTTAGTCCATTGCTAACTCGGTAATACAATCTATAACTTCCTTGTGGAACATTCGCAAATGCACCGTCGCCAAAAACTAAATCAATTCTGTCATTGGTTTTAGTATTAACTTGGAAAAGATTTCTATCTGATTCTTGATTGTAAACCACATTTAAGCCCCCAACAGCGGGAACTTGAGTCCACTTAGCCCCAGGCACGCCTTGACTTGTTAGTTCATACAACCAGATGTCAGTGTTATTAATGTTGTCAAAATTAATGTTAACAACGCGATTTGGCAGGCTGTCGCTTAGTGTAAAATCAAGAGTTCTTAATTCGCCTTGTTTAAATTGCAAGAAGAATCCTGTGTTATTTGAGCCATTGCCTTGATTATCGTTGCGGTATAATAGATTAAAAATACCAGTAGGTTTAGGGTCTCTTTCGTACAGGTAAGATTGTCCGTATGATGTAGAACTTACTACTTCAAACGGCATATTAATGCCTTCTACGCTGGAACTAAACTTGTAGATTGGGTTTACGCCAGGAATAATGCTTACACTGTATTCTTCTGTTTGTATTCCGTTAATACTGTTGCTTGCTCCAGGTTTACCGATTACCTGACTGCTAATCAAGGCAGCGTTCATAATAGATGTAAACTGTTCTAACCAATTCTCGTTAGAGCCGTCGTTCCAAGAAACTAGTAAGTTACTAAGGTTTAGTCCGTTACTGTCAACAATGTTTTCTGTAGTACTGATGCTATTAATCTTTAAGTAACCCGTTGCAGGAATATTACGCTTGGGATTGTAACTAATCAGGCGTGCTAGTTTTAGAACGCTGTCTCTTCGTTCAGCGGTGTCAATGAAGTTTTCTCGAGCATTCAAGTCTGTGCGGAAAGCAAGACTCTGACCCAAGAATGCAATTAAATCAATTAATGCAATATATTCGCTGGATTCGGTGAAGTCGTTAAAATCTTCAGGGTAGTATGTACGCAAGTAATCGATCATCGACTTGCGTAGAGTTTCGTAATCGTAACTTTGAAAGTCTGCGTTACGGAATGTCTGATACAATTTTGTCCAATCTTGTTGGACTAATAAACTGGTTTGACGAGTAGTAATAGCCATATCTGTACCTATATTCAGTATTTATGGCTAGAAAAAACGGCTATTATTAAGACATGGCAACAGTGCCTGCTTCTTTATTAAACTCTAAATTCATTACAGTGTTAGTTCCAGATGGCAAATATGTTAGTCCGATCTGCAATTGTAGTCCGTGCTCAAGCTGTTGTATGATTACTTCATCTACAGACAAGCGAGGATCGTATTTTACAACTTCTGTAACATCATCTAATATAACTTTTTTAGTTTCGTCAGTTAGTGGTTCAAATAGCATGTTCCAGATTATTGATCCAAAGGAAGGGTTCATTAGTTTTTCCCCTTTCCTAATTTGGAAATGGTTTAATAGATCTCTTTTTACTAGGTCAAGTTCAGTTAGCCTGAACTTTTTAACCTGGTCTATGGTATTGAATCCTCTGTATTTTGCCATAATAATATTTAACCTTTGGTTTGGATGTGTACTGGATCAGCAACCGGGAACGGGAACGAGAAGTTGTACTTTGCCAATAACCCCTTGCTGTCCAGGAATGCAATGTCCGTTTTACTTAGGTCGAATGCAAGCCTTCTTGTGTGCGGGTTAGTAGTACTTGGTTTAGAAGGCATAAAGATTCTAGTACCCGAACTATCTTGCACCACTGGGTTACCGGGCAACGAGCCGCCGAGAGAAATCCATTTATTATACAATCCAGCTTGCTCCTCATAACTCCTGTAAGAACTACTCAACATTAGCTTTTTGCCAGTTAACTGTTTGTATTCGCTAGCCATAGATTCAAACTTTGCTCGCAACTCTGCAGGCATTTCCTTGTAATGTTCAAAATCTCCAGAGCCTGAGCTAAACTGAATAACATCTTGCGGATTAATTCCGCTGCCACTAGGTCCTGTGTTAACAACTTCAAGAGATCTGGTAGTTGCAGGGGTAGTGGTTTGTATGCTTAACACATCAATTGCGTAACGACCTTGGTTGTACGGTGTATCGCAGGTTTGCTTTTGTTTGTTTGTGATTGTGTTTGCTTGTTCTCTCCAGAATCTAGCTTGATCTGGGGGATTACCTGACAATAATCCTCGTTCAGAATCCCTTAAGAAATATGCAACTGATATCATACCAGCTACAGTACAAACATCGTCTTGTATTTTAATACCTTGATTTTTTACCAATGCTTTATAATAGTCATTGATAATAGTTTCCATCAGGCTATCCTGTATGCCTTTACCGGAGATGAAATCGTCGGGACTGTTTATGCCATTCTTACCTGTCCAACTGTCTGTTCTAAATATTGCTGCCGTGCCATATTTTGACAAGTAATCGGACTTTATATAGCCATAGTCTCTAAGCAGATTTCCGTTTATCTTATAACGGCCGATCCTGCCTAATGTTTCATCTTTTGCGGCGTAATCAAGTCCGCTTTCTGCATACCCAATTTGCACCATCAACGCTTTAACCTGTGTTGCAATCAAGCCCGGAATCTTAGATTCAGTTGATGTAATTGGTCCCGGACGAGGTGCATCTGCTGCACCCATTTTTTCTCCAGGTGCAGGATTAACCACCGATTTACCTTTTGCAGAATCTGGTCCTGGGTCCAGTGTGCCAGTACCTGTGGTAATTGGTTTGCCACTACCATCAACAACCACACCCCCACTACCACTTGTTACTACATTCCCGCCACTAGCATATTTTGCTTTATAAGCTTTGTATTTTTCTCGACGATCTGCTAAGCCAATTGTGCCCCCGTTAACTAGATAAGAAATACGGTCAACATCATCCCAGTTAACATTGTTAAACTTTCCGCTATTTTCAAAGAAGAAATATACAACTAACCTGGCGGCTACTTGAGGTTCTGACGCTTTTTCAGGGTTGTTTACTAAATCTACGCCAATTACACTAGATGCTTTGGTATAGAGTTCTTTACCAGTTAAACCTATATAGCCTCGTCCGATATATTTCCATCCATCTCCGGTTGGCTCAGGACCATTACCCATTCTGCCGCCATAAACTTTATTAGCAATCTTTTCAGGGTTCTTAGCATATCCCGCAGTAGACTCTATGGTTGGGAAATACTTTCTAAAAGTTTTAGTTAATCCTTCTGCAGAATACATTAAGTTCTCAACTAGCTTGGTAAAGTTAAGACTTTCATGAGCACATTGAGCCAATATTGCGGCAATCGTTGTAGGATCTGTTTTGCCAGCTTGCTGTAGAGCATTGTACACTAACTCTTCTCCTGTACTACCAGTAGGAAGAATGCCCGGTTTAATTGAAGTAATACCACCTGGCGGTTCACACACGCTGCTTTGTTTTTCCACCTTAGGTGCATCTGAGAACTGGCTTGCCGCGGCACTCGAAGTTACACCACGACCGGCTTTTCTTGGCCACGGTTCGTGTGCAGGAGCAATTGCCGCAATAGTTTCATAAACATCATTTTTACTGACCCAGAGTCCTTTGGTACTGTCCCAACTTGTGTCAGCTTGTTTATAGGTTTTTAGGTCGCTAACTTTAGCAACTTCGGCAGGTGTTTCTGTATTAAGAAGTATTTTGCTACCCTTTAATACTAGTTTTCCACTGCTATTCCAATTGCCACTTGCACTCTGTAAAGATAATGCACCATCAACTAATGCGCCAAATTTTCCAGTTTGAATATTTGTACTAGTACTTGCTTTAATATAGTAATCTTTTGTTTGGCTAGCAATTACTTTTTCAGACTTTAACTTTATACTGCCACCGCTGTTTATGTTAATGTCTTTGTCTGCATGAACATTAAACTCGCCTTCAGTCCTGACATTTATACCGGCCGCACTGTAGAGGTTAATGTGTCCTCCACCTGTAAATTCTAGCCAAACGCTACCATCGCTGTTGGCGATGTACATTACTCGTTCTGTGTCATTCATTAAAATTTGATGACCACCGGCAGTTCGCAATCTAACCAATTGATTTGCGCCCATCTGTTCGCCATCGTCCATTACAAAAGTGTGTCCACCTTTTCTTCCACGAACCGCGTAATCTGCTTCTGTTAATGTACCGGCTTTTAGTTTTGATTCAAATTGCGGATTGTCCATTGGATCGTTTAACGGACGGCCTGGTGTACTGATACCAAATACATTACTAGGACTTTCACGCTGTGCGCTACTGCCAATTGCGCCACGCACACCGTCTCTGTCTAGACCTTGGTTTATCAATACATTTGCTTGAAATTCATGCGGGGGCTTATTGTTATTAATCCAACCGGGCTTGATATTTTCCTGTATATTTTCGTTAAACTCTGCAACTGGCCACACACTGCTTGCACTATCAAATTTTGACTTTAGTGCTGGGTCAACATTGTTGGTATCAATTGATTTAGCTGTAGCAAGCGCCGGTACCATGTGCTTACTTAAATTGGGATTGATACACGCAAACCAATAGCCTCTGTTGGGGTCTCCTGCGATAAATGTACAAATTACTTGGTTACCAATGTCAGGAACAACTGCCCACATACCATAACTGTGTTGTACTTCGCTGTATTTGTTATTTTTGCTGGTGTTTGGTTGATATGTAGTACCGTAGAAAGGACTTGCGTAATTAACAGTTCTCCAGTTTTGTGGATTGTCTTCGTCACCACCTAGATCAGGAATCCATACTTGTAAGCGGCCTGCCCTAGTAGGATCAATGTTATTTTTGATGATTCCGATGAAAGGGCCAGAATCAATTCGAACGCCAGGCGTATCTTCGCGGCGTACTCGTTCTGGTAATTTTCGATTTAATCTGCGATCAGTACTCATGTTTATTCCGATTTTAGCCTATGGGATTTTGTGGTTCCGGACTAGACTGGTCCTCTGTTATTAATGTTGTTATATCAGTTTCTTCAGCGTCGGCTAAATCCTCTGCTATTGAAAGATTTTCGTCCTCGGCTGCTAATAATTCAGGATCTGTGAATTCTTCGTCTTCGTTTATATTATCATCTGCTTCAGCTAAAAGTATGTCTTCATCCTCGTTAGTGGTTTCGTCTTCTACCGATATAACTGTATCAGCTTGAGATGGATCCGAATCAGTATCAGTGAAACTCGAAGAGTCTGAAGATCTTGCGGCAATATCTGTTACTTCTGCTTCTGCTGTTGCTGTATTAGTTTGTTCTCTGTTGGTATCTGTTGAAGTAGATAACCCAGTACCCCCTGTTGCTATAGTTGGAACATTGTCAAATATTCTTACTAAATCTAAAGTCTGTATAAACTGGCCACCTTTGAATTCGTTATCTACTGTAAGAACTTTGTAGTACCCGCTAAATTTACTTTCCTGGTATTTCTTTTCAAATCTTGCTAGTCCTGTGTTATCGTCCATATCAACTGGGGACTTAAAAGTTAGCGTACAGAATATTTCCCCACGATCAAGTTTTAGTGTTCCAGGATTTAATAGCATACCAGCAGAATTGTTAGATGAATCATCGGGCGGAACAAATACATCGTCTTGTTTTATAAAATGCGGATCACCGAGTATCTTTAACTTAACATTCAGCATGTCTCCACGACTTGAGCTGTAAATGCTTTTCATTACATTAGCTACCAATGCTGTTTTTGCAGTATCTGCACCGGTGCTCTGTGCAGATACATCACCGTTAACTGGAACTTGTGTTGACGGAGCAATAGTTCCTGCACCAGCTGGTTTTTGTGCAGTATCCGGAGTAGTTTCAGATCCGTCACTAGCCAATGGGGCCGCACTTGTTGCTTCTGCATTGTTTCGATTTACAATCTTAGCTGTGTAAAATGCAGTATCAAAATCGATTTGTACATCAATGATATCGATGTTTTTACCAGTGTATATGTAGTTGTACTCTTTTACTGAACCATTGATTTTACTCTTTGGTAGGTTGGGATGTTTTGTATTGTAGTAAGTGTATTTTTTAATGTAGTAGGTTATTTCTCTAGCGTACTCATTTCTAAAAGGATCAAAGTCTAAGATATTAATCTTAGGTACAATTTTAAAGTAGTTAACTTCTTTTTCTTCTTTGAAATTTGCTTTGTCACTGAGTGGGTCAATTACTTGACTCTTGATGTAATCGCTATTACGCAATACTAAGTTAATAGTATCAATAATACTAGTACCGCTGGAGATACTAAAGATCATCTTCCTAGGATCAAAACCACTGGACGGGTTCTTACTGCTGACGGCTGTATTTTTATCTTGTTCCGCAGTCTTTGCGTTAGTTAATGCCATGTCAGATCTACTGTAGCTCATCTTTCCAGGATCAACAATAGGACTGTCTGCAATTTCTTTGTCTATTACAAATTTTATCTTGTTTGCAAACTTAACATGTTTGTCGTCGGCGACCTTCTGATTCCACGCATTCCATGCGCCAGCATAGCTAGAAACAGAATAAGGTGTATTTGCCCTGGCTAGAGCCGATTCAAGTGCTTTCTCGTCCCCGCCTAGTCCAACTTTTCCAACACCGGGCATGGGGTTTCCATCATCGTCAACTACAATACCTCTCGCGAGAATTGCATCACTGCGAGCTTGATCTTTAGCGGCTATTTGTGCCGCCATTTCATCGACATCCAATGCAGAGAAAAATTCGCCAACCGTTGTTGCTTTAATTTCAAAGTTTGCCGGTGCGCTGTTGTTGGTTTCATTAAAAGCCATGTGGTTCCAAGGTATCGCCCTGCAAGCATATTCGGTGCCTTTGGCTCCTACCTTTATCTTCATCTCAACAATTTTTATCGGAAATCTCTTTTTTAAATATGCTATAGGAGTTTCTAATTTACCTAGTTCCTGACTGCCAAAGAAGTTAACTTCCAACAAATAAGGCTGGTGTAGGTAATTTCCGGCGCCAATTCTTTTATCTTCACTGACCGCCATTAATCTATCTAGTAGAGTGATACCGTATGGTTCAATAATGTTGAATGTGTATTCAATAGCGTTACTAGCACGAGTTGTAGCATTCATGCCAATAACCGTTTTAACAGTTAGTCCATCAAAATAAAAATCTTCTCTAAATTCCGGGTGTCGGTTTTCGTGGTGACCACCACCCGAGCTAATCAAACTAAAAGCGCCGGATTGTAACCAGCTGTCATCGCCCGACGATTCACCTAATCTATTGTAACTTTCTTTACTTAATACATATAGCGTAATTCCGTATGTATAAGTTGCATATTGATGCAGAGGATTGGGAATTGGTTTAATTACTTCTGCATTTGATGCTGTAGGAGTTGCCGGTGTGGCGGCTACAACAGATTTAGAAGTTACATTATCATCTTCTGATGGTGGCTGCACATCTGCTGCATCTTCAAAATCGTCAGGGTCTTCTTCGTCGTCGGCGGTTTCAATTTGTTGTTCTTCATCGTCAGAAATTTCTTCAGCATCCTCTAACGCCTCGTCTCCAGTGTCAAGTTCACCGCTATCCTCTAATGCAGATTGTGCTGTGTCTTGTTGTGCAACAGCCGCGTCTTCTTCAATTTCTTGATTCAAATCGAGTATATCTTGTTGACCGTCTGTGATATCTTGTTGCAGGTCGCTGATAGATTCGTTGAGATCTGTTGGATTACCACCTTCTGCAACTAATCGGTCACGCTGTAATACCAATTGTGCTAGTCGAGCTTGATCTTGCTTTACTCCTTGTTCAGCAAGCGACAGTTGATTTTGTAAGGACATCGCCATATATTAAAGTCCTAAATCGGCAACTAATGTGTCTTTTGTGGGAATGTAAATTGTTACCCCTGCTTTAAAACTAAACAAAGGATCTTTTATAACATTAGGATTTCTTGCCGCGAAGACCCACCATAGTGCGCTATCACCATAAAGGTCGTGAGCCAACATATCTGGACGATATTGATAAACTTTATCAATTGTATAAACAACATCGTCTTCTTTTTTGCCAATTGAGCGATATGTTAAAACATCCAAAAATTTACCAAAGGTGTTTGTTCCGTAGTACGGGCTTGATTTTGTATAAGCCATTAAATATAACCTCCCTTGCCCTTGATTAATTTGCCTGCCGCAAAATCATTGAGGTTAAAATTATTGTATTGATTTTGTCTAGTATAGATTGGTTGAAGTGTAACCGACAAGGTGCTGTTAGTAGGGACTCTAGTATATAAATTGCTGTTGCTACTAGTTCTTCCGTCGTTTTCGTAGTATTGTTTACCACCGTCGGTAGGAATACTAATATAATCAACTTCTGCTGGCAATGTGTGTTGGAAACTAGTTACCACACAAGATACATTGGGAAAGTAATGACTTCCATAACCGTTTAGAAAAACCAATGGAGGAGGATGTCCTACATTAGCTCCTTGACCAAAGAACATTTTAGTTGCGGCCCTAAAAAAGTAAACGCAGGCTAACAGGTACTTGCCCTCTTCAACAGTTTGCACAGTAAAATCACCAGCAATAGTAATAGCCTGAACTTCTGAACCTTCGTAGAAATAATTTGTATAATTACTATGTGTGAGGTTTTGCGATCCGTATCTTGCGGCGTGTGTTACTGAAATCTGTGGAGTGTAGGGAAATATAACGCCATTTGTATCTTTTAGAGCAGACATAATTCCAGCGTCTCTGCTGTTATAAAAATAATCAGCAGCTGATGCTAAACTTATTTTTACTCGCCAATCAGTTTGATCTACTGCAAAACTTACATTGGGTTTACCTGTAACACCGGTTGCTTTTTTACCACCTTTGAGCAATCCTGCTAGCGCAAGACGGTTATTGCCTGGATCCACAATATTCAAGGCCTTGCCTAATACTGTGCTTTGATCGCCGGCGGCGTTTAATGCATTACCAACTCCGTTTTTAACTGAGCTAAATGCATCGGATAAAGATCCTGGTAAGTTAAATGGCATAATTATCTCTTGCTCTTTTTAGTATTTATTTGTTATTATTAAGTGGTATTATTATAAGGAAAGTGTTAATATGAAACACAACTATCTCAACAACAAGGATATCTTAAAGGAAATCCATAAAAGCAAAAACACCTACTGTAGTTATGTAAGCCCCGATGTTGCCGACTACGACATCATTTTGCCAGATCTTAAAAAGTTAAACAAAACCAACATCCTCGAAGGTCGTAAAAATCGTGCAGAAAGATTAGCAAAGCTAGCTCACGAAGCCGCTACTGCCGACGGTTCCAAAAGAAAACTAGATGAATTCGAAGTAAAATTAAAGGATGTGCCCGAAACTGATGTTGTGTTTAGGGTAATGACCTGGGAACATGTTCCGTTAGACGACAGTAAAAAAGGCAAAAAAGTTGCAGCCTATGTAGACGAAGATGAAGAACCGGTGCTGAGCGAATACGACGAACCCGAAGAGCCAAAATCGACAAAATATACTAAATGTAATTTTCCACCGTTCCAACATTTTAAAATTGACGCAGAAGGTAACCATTACTGCGTAGGCAAAAGTCATTGGCAAGGACCAATTGACACTGGCTCATTTAACAAAGAACACGGTACTATGACCAATAAATTAGCTCATATGTTTATGAAGCTATGCGAAAGATACGCCACTAGATCAAACTGGAGAGGATACACATACAATGACGAAATGCGAAGCCAAGCACTCTTGCAACTGTCCCAAATTGGACTCCAATTTGATGAGTCAAAATCGCAGAACCCTTTTGCGTATTATACTGCCGCTATCACTAATAGCTTCACTCGTGTGTTAAACATTGAGAAGAGAAATCAAAATCTTCGAGACGATATCTTAGAAATGAACAACCTAAATCCCAGTTACACTAGACAGGGCATGGGGTTTGGTTCAGGACACTATGACCACGATGATTAATCGAGTTATACTTACATACCCCAGTTGGATTCCTGCGGATCCAACTTCAATTTTATTAACAAACTCTACAGAATATGTCCGCGGAGCGTTATATCATACCACACTAGGGGACATTAGCCCAATAAACCTTGTACAGTTTATTGTTAACAATCAAATTGATTTTGTAGAATTTGTTGATTCTCCCGAAGACTATACTTCTCCCGAATTGTATAGAGAATCAAAATTGATTGCAAAATACTTTGGTTCAAAAGGAAGATCAAACATAGTCGAACAACCAAATAATTTTTTAGATTGTGATGTTTTTGTCAGGGACGCTAAATCAATGTGTTGGGTATTTGGTTGTAGCTTGTCTTACGGTGTGGGAGTTGGTAGGGATGAACGGTATCCTCTAATTGTTAGTCAAAAGCTGGGTCTACCATTAAAAAATATTTCTCTCCCGGGTAGTAGCACAAGATGGTCTTTGCGTCATTTGATAAACAGTAACATATCAAAATCCGACACTGTAATTTGGCAAGTTACAACGATGGAAAGATTTACCTTATATCGTAACAGTTCCGTAACCGAAGTAATTCTCAAACACTCAACTGATAGAGACTGGGTTGTTTCACAACGGGATGATCAAATGTTTTTTGATCACATAAGCTTAATAAATTACGGAATTATGTTCCTAAGATCAGTTGGTTGCCGATTTGCTGTTGTAAGTTTAGATAGTTCCAACTCTTATTCCACGCAACTAACCGATCACTTAACAAAATACAAAGAATATGTCTATGTTCCGGAATGGATTGTAGATCGGGGATCCGATTCCCGACATCCGGGCATCTTGAGTCACAAGCTTCTTGCTTCGCACATACTAGAAACGCTAAAATATACCAATGAGTAATCTTTTCAAGAAAGCCGCGATATTCACTGATATCCACTTTGGACTAAAGTCAAACAGTCAGATTCACAACGACGACTGTTTGAACTTTGTTAAATGGGCAACTGCTAAAGCCAAAGAGGAAGGTTGTGAAACTTGCCTCTTCTTAGGTGATTGGCACAACAACCGAGCAAGTATCAACATTGTTACGCTCAACTACAGTTTACGAGCACTGGAGCACCTAAATGAAAATTTTGAGCGTGTGTTTTTTATTCCTGGCAATCACGATTTGTATTATCGTGATAAGCGAGATATTCAATCAGTCGAGTGGGCTCGGCACCTCCCAAATGTTAAAATTTGTAACGACTGGTTTAGTGATGGCGGTGTTGTCATTGCTCCTTGGTTGGTTGGTGATGATCACAAGCGATTATCAAAATTACAAGGACAGTACTTGTTTGGGCACTTTGAACTGCCGGGCTACTTAATGAATGCCATGGTAGCTATGCCAGATCACGGAGAATTGCGAGGAGACGACTTGCAGGGATTTGGACATGTGTTTAGCGGGCATTTTCACAAACGACAAACACAAAGAAATATTACATACATCGGGAATGCCTTTCCCCACAACTACGCAGATGCAGGGGACGATGACCGTGGATTAACTATACTAGAATGGGGCAAGGATCCAGAGTATCACAGTTGGCCCGATCAACCAAAGTATCGTGTATTCCAACTTAGCGATGTCATTAATCATGCTGAAAAAATGCTAGTACCAGGTATGCATGTCCGGGTAAACTTAGACATTGATATCAGTTACGAAGAATCTACATTTATTAAAGAAGAGTTTGTTAGCAAGTTTGGATTAAGAGAGCTTACATTAATTCCGTCTAAAGCAACTGATGTTGCTGAATACGAAATCCAAGGAAATATTG
>JACCEA010147942.1_pt1 | contig 22374 bp, 20 predicted proteins | sample 7449851 | NCBI WGS metagenome assembly JACCEA01 (sample SAMN15323453, study PRJNA562643) | freshwater metagenome | isolation source: river surface water | place: USA:Blue River Watershed | collected 2017-08-18 | reverse complement strand
TGCAATCTTTACGCGTCCATACCGCCCGTGGCTGGGTCGTGCTGGCTTCGGATGCCAGTCATTATTACGAAAACATGGAACGTCCCTCGCCCTTTCCGATCGTGTTTCATGTGGGTGACATGGTGGCTGGATATGCGACGCTGCGCGCGGCTGCCGCCTCGCCCGAACACATCATTCCGGGACATGATCCCCTGGTACGTGCGCGTTACCCGTTCCATGGTGATCCGGCCAACGATATTGTGGCGTTACATTTTCCACCACTAAAGGCTTAGCTTTTTCAGGGTTGCCGGGTTAACCCTGTCCATGTGTCGGAAAACGGGCTACAATGGCTGTGCTTTTGAGGAGCGTTGCGACGGGATCACCCGCCAGGCTCAAAAGCTTCCACGTTACCGTCGGCCATTTGTCGACCTTAACGGCGCTCACCCAATCCTGCCCGGCAGCGATTGCGGTGGTGCTCAATACACAGCCGTTCAATTGTTGCTCCGCGGGCTTACCGGAGCCTAAACACTATGAACGCAATCAAAGAGAAATTCACGGATTACATCGTCGCCGATATCGGTCTTGCCGATTTCGGTCGTCGGGAAATCGCGATCGCTGAAACAGAAATGCCCGGCCTGATGGCCACACGCGAAGAGTTCGCGAAAACCAAACCTCTGAAAGGCGCCCGCATCACAGGCAGCCTGCATATGACGATCCAGACCGCTGTGCTGATCGAAACACTGCAGGCACTTGGCGCTGAAGTGCGTTGGGCGTCGTGCAACATTTTCTCGACCCAGGATCATGCCGCTGCCGCGATCGCAGCAATGGGCACACCTGTTTTTGCCAAGAAAGGCGAAACACTGGTGGAGTACTGGGACTACACGCACAAGATTTTTGAATGGCCAGGCGACAAGCAAGCCAACATGATTCTGGACGACGGTGGCGATGCAACGCTGTTGCTGCACCTCGGCACCAAAGCCGAAACCGACCTTTCGGTGTTGAATAGCCCGAGCTCCGAAGAAGAAGTCGTATTGTTCGCCGCGATCAAAGCGCAGCTCAAAAAAGATCCAAAGTGGTACTCCACACGTCTGGCCCAGATCAAGGGCGTGACCGAGGAAACCACCACAGGCGTGTTGCGTCTGTATCAGATGTCGAAGAAAGGCGAACTGGCTTTCGCGGCCATCAACGTGAATGACTCCGTCACCAAGTCCAAGTTTGACAACTTGTATGGCTGCCGCGAGTCGCTGGTTGACGCCATCAAGCGCGCGACCGATGTCATGATCGCTGGCAAGATCGCTGTGGTTGCAGGTTACGGCGATGTGGGCAAGGGTTCGGCTCAGGCGCTCGCTGCACTGCGCGCCCAGGTCTGGGTCACCGAGATCGATCCTATCTGCGCACTGCAGGCATCGATGGAAGGCTTCAAAGTGGTCACCATGGAAGAAGCGGCTGACAAGGCAGATATTTTTGTCACAGCCACCGGTAACTACAACGTCATCACGCGCGCCCACATGGATCGCATGAAGGATCAGGCCATTGTTTGTAACATCGGCCACTTCGACAACGAAATCGATGTCGTCGGGATCGAAGATTTGCAGTGGGAAGAAATCAAACCACAAGTCGACCACGTGATTTTCCCTGACGGTAAGCGCATCATCTTGCTGGCAAAGGGTCGTCTCGTGAACCTCGGCTGCGGTACGGGTCACCCCTCGTTTGTGATGTCGTCATCGTTCACGAACCAGACGATTGCGCAGATCGAATTGTTCTCGCGCAATGATCAGTACAAGGCTGGCCAGGTCTATGTATTGCCCAAGCATCTGGACGAAAAAGTCGCCCGTTTGCATCTCAAGAAAATTGGTGCGAACCTGACGACGTTGACCCCTCAGCAAGCGGCTTACATCAGCGTCAAGCAAGAAGGTCCTTTCAAGTCCGATCACTACCGTTATTGATCGGTTTGAGTGGAAAGACAGAGTCGTCTAGCCGGATGTTCCGGCTAGCGGCTCAAAGTAGTGCTCACCGGAGATTGTCATGACTTTATTGTTGGTCTGGATATTAAATGCGGTGACACTGCTGATCGTCGCTTACGTGTTGCCCGGCATCGTGGTGTCCAGTTTCTGGTCTGCCATGCTCGCGGCTGTTGTGCTTGGTTTGATCAATATGCTGGTCAAACCAATTCTCATATTATTGACCTTGCCCATCACGATCGTGACGCTGGGTCTGTTTTTACTCGTGATCAATGCGCTGATGTTCTGGCTCGCCGGCTCGATTCTGAAAGGTTTTCAGGTCAACGGTTTCTGGTGGGCGGTGGGTGGTGCGCTGCTCTACAGCGTGATCTCCGGGTTTTTGACAAGTCTGATTAATCAATGACCTCACAAGTAACGCCGGCTTTCAGCCTCGAATTTTTCCCTCCCCGCGACGCTGCCGCCCAGCAGCGACTCGTTGATGGCGCTAAACAAATGTTGGTGATCGAGCCTCATTACGTCAGCGTGACGTTTGGCGCGGGTGGTTCGACCCGAGACGGTACGCTTGATACCGTTCGCACGATGCGCGGGCTCGGCTGCGATGCTGCTCCGCATCTGTCGTGTATTGGTTCGTCACGCGACGATCTCAAGGCCTTGTTGCAGCGCTATCGTGACGAAGGCGTGCGTCGCATCGTTGCATTGCGCGGTGATATGCCTTCGGGAATGGGGGCGAGTGCGGCCGGTGCCTTGCATCATGCAAGCGATTTGGTCGAATTCATCCGTCAGGAAACAGGCGACTGGTTTCATATCGAGGTTGCCGCCTATCCCGAGATGCATCCCCAGGCCTCAGGACCTGAAAAAGATCTCGCGCATTTTGTTCACAAAGTCCGTGCGGGCGCCAATAGTGCGATCACCCAGTATTTTTTCAATGCCGACGCGTATTTCGATTTTGTCGATCGTGTTCAAGCCAAAGGCGTCAATATCCCGATCGTGCCGGGCATTATGCCCATCACCAACTACACACAGTTGATGCGGTTTTCGGAAATGTGCGGCGCCGAGGTGCCGCGCTGGATCCGTCTGCGTCTCGCCGAGATGGGTGATGACAAGGAGTCGATCCGTGCGTTTGGCGCTGACGTTGTGACCAGTCTGTGCGAAACGCTTTTGGACAATGGCGTGCCCGGTTTGCACTTTTACACACTTAATAATGCCGAAGCCACGCTGTCGATCTGGCGTGGACTGGGTCGTTAAATCGGGCTGAGTTGCTTCGCTCTGAGTTGCATTCGCGCTGAGTTGCTTCAGGCGGGTGGCATGTCTGGCGTCCAGCCTGAGGGCGTCAGCACGGCGTCGAGTGGATAGTCGTGTGCCTCGGGTTCGTAACCCTCTTCTTTGTGGATCCGCCCCTGATCCCAGGCGATGCCAATCGTCGTGAAGGGCTGACCGGTCTGGCTAAGCTGAGCGAGCGTGCGATCGTAATATCCGCCACCGTAGCCGATGCGCGCGGCTTGCTCGGTAAATCCCAGCGTCGGCACCAGCAGTATCGTGGGCTGCAACACCTCACCCCGAACAGGTTCCATGACGCCAAAGTTTCCAGGAATGAGAGGATCATCCGGGCGCCAGACATGAAATTCGAGCGGGTGGTCTTTTTTGATCATCAGAGGCAAGGCGACGACGGTGCCTTGCGAATGGAGTCGCTGGAGCAAGGGCCGCAAATCCGGCTCGTCTGCCAACGGCCAAAAACCCGCAACTATTTCCGGTTCTGTATGTCCGATCAGAGGGCGGGCCAAAAGCCTTGCCTCAAACCATTCTTGCAGTTTGGCGCAAAGCTGGACGCTCAGTTGTTGGCGTTCGGCAACAGGAATGGTCTGTCGTATGCTGCGAAGCCGCATACGGAGCAGGTCTGCGCTATTCTTTAACATATACCGTGGCAGTGAGTCGCAAATCGTTGCGAATGTTGAATGGTTGAGCAAGTCGTCTAAAGGCATTGTATGCACACAAGCGCAAAGTATCAGAATATCCGGGTTCAGGTTCGCGTCTTGGTGGCCGCACTGGCCTGTAGTGGCACAGTGACGATGTCCCTACCTGCGCACGCGCAGGCGCAGCCTGCGGCTGAGCAATATGTGCTGAAGGCCGACGGCAGCATGGCGCCTGTTGGTGCTACCGCTCAGTCTCCATCTTTGTCGACATCCGCACTCAAACCAAATAGCTCCGCGCCTGCGACCGCTAGCGCCGCGCCCACTGTAAAAGAAACCATCGCTGCCCCGAATGCGACTGCTGCGGCTCAAGCCGTCGCGGCTGCCCGCCAGGCTGTCAACAGTAAACAATATGGTCAGCTTGCCAGTTATGTGCCGCAAGCGCGTGGCGATGTCTTGGCGACCTATCCCGAATATTGGTATCTGCGCACCCAGTTGGGCTTGTACCGCACGCCCAATGTCGCGCAAAGTCTTGAACAGTTTCTCGAAAAAAATAATGGTTCTTATCTCGCGGACCGTTTGCGCGGGGAGTGGGTGTTGACCGCTGCGCGCAGTGGAGATTTTGTCACCGTGCGAAATCTCGGGCAGGTGCTGAACCCGAGCAATCAAGTCTTGTGCGCGCAACTTGAAGCCAGACATATGGGCGGTCAGCGTGCAACGGCTGCCGAAGCGATGAAGATTTTTGTCCCGTTCGGGGCCTGTTGGAAGCTGTTCGATCAGTTGGTCGCCGATCGTGTCTTGACGAGTGCGGAGCTGATTCCTTATTTGCATGAGGCGATTGAAAATAACAAATTACCGGATGCGCGTCGGTTTGCGGCGTATGTCTTTGATACCAAAGAATTGACGGCCTATGACGCGATGATCAAGGCTCCGGCGGCTTGGTTAGCGACACAAACCGCGCTGGGTTCGGTCGAGCGTAATGAGATCATTGCGATCGGTCTTGCGCGCGTGGCGCGTACGGATTTGGCAGCGGCCGATTCGTTGATGAACAGACAGTGGAAGAATTTGCTGCCCAAGAAGTACTCGCAATGGGTCTATGGCCAGATGGCATTGGTCGCAAGCATGAACCTCGATCCACGCGCGTATCAGTGGTATCGCGAGTCGGGCACGGTACGTTTGTCTGATAACAACGAGGCCTGGCGCGTTCGGATTGCTTTGCGTCAACCCAAAATCGACTGGAAGTGGGTCATGCAAGGGATCGATACGATGCGCGAGCCGCAGCGCAGCGATCCGACCTGGGTGTATTGGAAAGCCCGTGGTTTGGCTGCGACGGGTAAAAAAGCCGATGCTGAAAAAGCCTATGCCTCGATTGCGGCGGACTATAGTTTTTATGGTCAGCTGGCAGCCGAAGAGTTGGGCCGCACGATCACCGCGCCGAAACGACCTGATCCGGTGACTGAGCAAGAGTTGGCGCAGGCGCGTGCCAATCCTGGTTTGCAACGCGCGGTCACTTTATTCAAGCGAGGCTGGCGTCCGGAGGCGGTCCCCGAGTGGAATTTTGCGATTCGCGGGATGACGGATCGTCAGTTGCTGGCGGCGTCAGAGCTCGCGCGTCGCGAGAGTATTTACGATCGTGTGGTGGTGACTTCGGGTCGCACCAAGAGCGAGGTGGATTTTACGCAGCGTTTTGTCGCGCCTTTTGAGGGACGTGTCAGCGCGCAGGCGCGTGAAGTCAATGTCGAACCAGCGTGGGTGTATGGGCTGATCCGTCAAGAGTCGCTGTTCATCATGGATGCGCGTTCACATGTGGGCGCTTCGGGCTTGATGCAATTGATGCCGGCGACTGCGAAATGGATGGCCAAGAAAATCGGTTTGACGGATTTCACACCCAGCAGTGTGAATGATTTCGACACCAACACCAAGCTGGGAACGAGTTATCTGAGTATGGTGCAAGCCGATCTGGGTGGCTCGCAGGTACTCGCCAGCGCGGGCTACAACGCGGGTCCGGGACGTCCCATGCTGTGGCGTTCCAAACTCGACGCACCTGTCGAAGGTGCGATTTTCGCTGAAACGATCCCGTTCAATGAAACGCGTGATTACGTCAAAAAAGTGATGTCCAACGCGACATACTATGCTGCGGTCTTTACGGGCAACCCTCAGTCGCTCAAACAGCGTCTGGGTCAAATCGAGCCTCGACCCTACGGTCGTTCGCCTCTGCCGTGACAAAGGATGCGGATGCCGCCTTGCGTGGTTTGCAGGTCTACATCGTGGGTGGAGCTGTACGCGATGCGTTGTTAGGTCGTCCGGCGGGCGACCGTGACTGGGTGGTGGTGGGTGCTACGCCCGAGGAAATGGTCTCGCGGGGATTTATTCCTGTGGGCGGCGACTTTCCTGTTTTTTTACATCCTCAATCCAAAGAAGAATATGCCCTGGCACGCACCGAACGAAAATCGGGCCGTGGATACAAAGGTTTTACCTTTTACACAGGCGCGGATGTCACGCTTGAAGAGGATTTAAAACGTCGGGATTTGACGATCAACGCGATGGCGCAGACCATGACGGGCGAGCTTGTCGATCCCCTCAATGGTGTGGCGGACTTGCAATCACGCTTGTTTCGTCACGTGGGTCCCGCGTTCGAGGAAGATCCCGTTCGGATTTTGCGACTGGCGCGTTTTGCCGCGCGGTTTACGGATTTTTCAGTCGCGCCTGAAACCTTGGCACTCTGTCGCCGGATGGTCGCGACGGGCGAAGTCGATGCGCTGGTGCCCGAGCGTGTCTGGCAGGAATTGTCGCGCGGCTTGATGAGTGAAAAACCGTCGCGCATGCTGGCTGTTTTAGTGGATACGGGGGCGAGTGTGCGCATCATGCCCGAGTGGCACTACAGTGCGCGGGTCGCGCAGCTTGTCGATGCGGCAGCCGCCGCGACGGTGTCCTTGCCGTTGAGTGCGCGTTATGCGTTGCTTTGTCTGGATACAGACGCGCGTGCCGAACTGGCCAAGCGTTTACGTGTTCCGACCGAGTGTATCGATCTGGCGCGTTTGTTGCCTCTTGTTTTGGTCAGTGTGCAACAGCCAGCCGCGTCCAATGCCGCGGGGCACAATACTGCTGAACACGTGATGTCGTTATTAGAAACGTGCGATGCAATCAGGAAACCCGAGCGCTTCGGTGTGTTGCTCGAGACGGCCAGGCTGGTGCAAAACGTGGATGTCGTCTGTTGGCGCAAGCGGCTGGAGGCTGTATTAGCCGTCGATGCGGGCGCTGCGGCACGAACGGCCTCTGAGCCCGCGCAAATCAAACAAGCGGTACGTGCCGCGCGATTAGCTGCGTTGAATTAACTGCTTTGAATTAATTGCTTTGAACGAGTTGTCCTGAGCGATCGCTTTGGGTAAAGCCGCTCAGTGGTGCTTGAACGCCACGACCGAGTGCGATCACTTTAAAAAGCTCACCCATTTCCGCCTCAGAAATCAGTTTTTGAACGGCGGCATAGGTACGTGCGCGAGCTTTTGGATCAGGGTGCTCGATCTGTTGCTGGGCATAGGCCTCAAGGACTTGGGGCAAGCCCGCATTCAATAAAAAACGTGCTTGCGAGGTGTAACCCAGCACGCTTAAGCCGCTGTCTTGCGCGGCCTCGGCAATGGCAGTGAAGTCCACGTGTGCGGTGATGTCCTGGAGACCCGGTGCGAGAAAAACGTCGTCGTGCGTGCGATGCTGGATATGACACATCAAAGTGCCACGTTGACGCTGGGGATGGTAGTACTCATGACGCGGAAAACCGTAATCGATCAACAAGGCCGCGCCGCGAGTCAACCAGTGGCCAAGATCACGGATCCAGGCTTCTGCTTGCAGATTGATTTCAGAGGTGTAGCCGGGCAAGGCAGGCATACGTGCCTGGACCGTGGCGGCGAGTTGCGGCGCGGCGGGTCTGTCTTGAAAGGCGAATCCTGGGAAAAGGCCTTCAGGGTCGGCATCTGTTGTCTGGTTTGTTGTCTGATTGGGTGCTTGATCGGGTGCCTGAACCGGTGCGAGCGACACGACACCGCGCTCCAGCACTGCGCCTTGTTCAGACCAGACAAAGAGCTCGACTGGCATGGCATCGAGTAGTTCATTGCCAATCACACAGCCGCTAAAACTTGTAGGAAGTGTCTCGCGCCAAGTCACCCGCTCGCCCCAGGCAGCCAGTCGTTGTTGCTGGCGTTGTCTAAGATCGGCGGACACTTCGAGGATGTTGTAGCGGACATGGAGTCCCATCTCGTTCAGTGCGCTCAGGATATCGTGCGCAAGCGCGCCGCTGCCCGCACCGAACTCCAGCACATCAAGCGTGTCCGTGTGATGCAGTATCTCCGCGACTTGTCTTGCGAGAGTTTGTCCGAACAAGGGGGTGAGCTGGGGCGCCGTGACAAAGTCACCACTCAGTGCAGTGGCGTGATGGCTTGGCGTTTCAGCCAGTTTGGTGTTGCCTGCCGCGTAGTAGCCGAGTCCGGGGGCGTACAGGACATGATGCATCCAGACGCTAAAGGGTAGCCAACCACCAGCCTGCTGGATTTGTTGATGCAAAAAAGCGCGGACGCGCTGACTATGAGCCAGTGCGTCCGCGCTGATGGGGATCGCTTGATTAGCGGCGACCACCGTCAAAGTTGAAGCCACGTCGTGCGCCTGCCGCAGCGCGAGGAGCACCAGGACGTGCCGCACCAGGTGCGCGTGCAGGACCATCACCGCGTGGGGCGAAAGTCTTGCCGCCTGGCGCAGCTGAGCGAGGCGCGAAATCGCGACCGGGGCGGGCGGCAGGTTTACCTGCGTAGGCTGGACGGTCTGACGGTGCGCGATCGCCGCGGTGCTCGAAAGGACGACCTTCACCGCGTGTGCTGGCGAAAGGATTGTCGCTGCGCGCACCTTGTGGACGATCACCGCGAGGTGCGTAAGCGGGTTTGTCACCGCGTGGCGCGAATGTGCGCTCGCGATCACCGAAAGGCTTGTCACCGCGTGGTGCATAGGCGGGCTTGTCGCCACGTGGAGCAAATGGTCTGTCACCGCGAGGCGCGAAAGATTTCTCGCCGCGATCCGCATAGGGCTTGTCACCGCGAGGTGCAAAGGTACGTGGCTCGCTGCGACCAGCGGAATAACGGTCGTTGCTGCTTCCAAAGCGGTCACCGCTGCGATCATTGCTCCAGCGGTTAGGCTTTTTGCCGCCCGCACCGCGCGATGCGCCTTCGGGGCGTGAGCTTGGTGTGCGCTGTGGCTCGAGACCTGCGATCACGCCAGGCGGAATGGTGTTGCCGATGAAGTGTTCGATGCGGCGCACTTTATGACGCTCGCTGTGGACAGCCAGCGTAAAGGCTGCGCCATCGCGACCGGCGCGACCGGTGCGGCCAATACGGTGGACGTAATCTTCGGGCTGCATCGGCAAGTCGTAGTTGATGGCGTGGCTGATGGCCTGCACATCAATGCCGCGTGCGGCGACGTCGGTCGCGACCAGGACACGGACACGGCCGTCTTGAACTTCGGACAAGGTGCGTGAACGCTGGCGCTGATTCATGTCGCCATGCAGAGCCATCGCTGAGAAGCCGCTATCCGAGAGGTGTTCGGCCAGATCATCCGCGCCACGCTTGGTGGCGGTAAAAATAATGGCCTGGTCCATCGAGACATCGCGCAACAGATGATCGAGCAGGCGCAGTTTGTGGCCGGCATCATCTGCATACAAAAGTGTTTGTGTGATGTTGGCGTGACGATCTGACTGCGAGGTCATTTCGATGCGTTGTGGATCTCGCATCATGCGAGCGGCCAGCTTGGCAACCGTGCCGTCCAGCGTTGCCGAGAACAGCAAGGTTTGGCGTGATTCGGGGCAACGGTCCACGATGGTGTTGATGTCGTCGATAAAACCCATGTCGAGCATGCGGTCGGCTTCGTCGAGTACGAGCGTATGAACGGTCGACAAATCAACGCGGCGGGCCTGGAGGTGATCGAGCAGACGGCCAGGTGTGGCCACCAGCACGTCAACGCGGCGCGAGAGGGCTTTGAGCTGTGCGCCGTAGGGCATACCGCCGACAACGGTCGCGACACGCAGATCATCGAGATTGCTGCCGTACATTTCGGTGGCTTCGCTCACCTGCATGGCGAGTTCGCGGGTGGGGGTCAGCACCAGCACTTGTACGCCACGGCCTTTGTTGGCAGGCTTGTGTGCGATTTTGTTCAGTGCGGGAAGCATGAAGGCCGCGGTTTTGCCGCTACCTGTCTGGGCGGACACCATCAAGTCGGCACCGGCCAGCGCTGCTGGAATCGCAGACATTTGCACGGGTGTCGGCGTGGTGAAGCCGGTACGTTCAATGGAAGACAACAAAGCGGGGGCAAGCCCCAACGAATCGAAGGACATGACTTTCCTTTTGGCCAGATAGTGGCCATATGACGCAGCCCGGAGAATTGGTAGACCGGCGGTAGTCGGTTGAATCGAGCATCGTGCCGACCGAATCAACCGAACGTCTGGGCTGGAGATCCATCTATCTGGATCACACTAGCTGCCCACGAAAGGAAAGGAGGTCAGGAATCGATGATGTGAAGCCGAAGTTCAGGTTGTTTGCCTGTTTTCGGACATATGCACTTATATGCAAAGCACTGCTTATGTGAAGACTGTGCTGAAACACTTTTAATGCAGAGCCCGAATACTAACCTATTTTTTGGTTGGGGTAAACCCTTTATGCGAAAAATTATGCTTTCCAGTCAATTACTTGGATATTGTGTTGCGCCAACCAGTCATTCGCCTGTCGAAAATGACCGCATCCGACAAAGGGTGTCGGGGGTCTGCGCGCAGAGAGCGGAGACGGGTGGTTGGCCATCAAAATCAGGTGCTCTCCATGCCCCGCGATCAAGGCGCGCTTGGCCTGGGCGTGAGCGCCCCACAGCATAAACACTTTGGGACCCGGATCGCGCGCGACGTCTGCGATCAGCGCGTCTGTCACGGTTTCCCAGCCTGCGCGGGCGTGCGAGGCGGGTTGTCCGTCCTCGACGGTGAGGCTGGTATTCAGGAGCAGTACGCCTTGCTCAGCCCAGCGTGACAAGTCATTTTTAAGCAGATCGGACTCGAGCGTGAGCGTGCTGTGATCAGTAGGAAACTCACGTTCGATTTCTTGGAAAATGTTTCTCAGGCTGGGGGGGCGTTTAAAACCGTCCGGCACGGAAAAGGCGAGACCCTGTGCTTGTCCCGGACCGTGATAGGGATCTTGACCAAGGATCACAATCTTGACGGCGTGGGGTTCCAGCGATTCCAGCGCGCGAAAGGGCCGTGCTGGATAGATGATGACGCCCTGGGAAAGGCGGGCTTGCAGCATCGCGTTGAGATTGTCGAGCGCGGTACGTACAGGCGATGCTTCAAAGCAGGGACGCCAAGATTGCGGCAGGCAATCGATATGCGTCCAGAGTGAAGCGTGCTCGAGCTGGTTGCTCTTCAAAACAAGACTCAGGCAAAGAGTCTGGCGAGCTCTGCACCGGGGTTTGGCGCACGCATGAAGGCCTCTCCCACCAGGAAAGCATTGACGTCGTTGTCACGCATCAGTTTGACATCCTCGGGTGCCAGAATACCGCTCTCAGTGATGACGAGTTTGCCGATCGGGATACGCTGCAACAAGTCGAGTGTGTTTTGCAGGGATGTTTCAAAAGTGCGCAGGTTGCGATTATTGATACCCAGCAAAGAAGTATTCATTTCCAGCGCAATCTCAAGCTCCTCGGCATCGTGGACCTCGACAAGGACGTCCATGCCAAGCTCGAACGCGCATTGTTCAAACTCGGCAAGCTGTGCCGGGCTGAGTGCTGACACGATCAACAGGATGCAGTCCGCGCCCATCGCGCGCGCGGCGATGATTTGATAGGGGTCGACAATGAAGTCTTTGCGCAAGACGGGCAGCACGCAAGCTTCGCGAGCCTGGCGCAGATAGTCGTCGTCGCCCAGAAAAAACTGTTTGTCGGTGAGCACGGACAGGCACGCCGCACCATGTTCGGCATACGACTGGGCGATTTCAGCGGGCAGAAAAATTTCGCGCAGCACGCCTTTGGACGGAGAGGCCTTTTTAATTTCCGCGATCACACCAGGCAAGCCAGCCGCGATCTTTGCCTCGAGGGCTTTACCAAAACCGCGGACATCTTTGCGCGCTTTGGCTTCCTTTAACAGCTCGGCTTCGCTGCGCGCCTGGCGCTCGGTCGCGACTTCTTGGGCTTTGACGGCGAGGATTTTTTTCAGGATGTCGCTCATGCTGCATATTTCCGTGTGTGTGCACAAAAGGCTTCGAGTTTGTCGCGTGCGGCACCGCTCGCGATGGCTTCAAAAGCCATCTTAATCCCATCCTGGATCGTCGCGGCATGATTGCCGACATAAATCGCCAGTCCGGCGTTGTAGGCCACAATATCCCGGGCGGTACCGGGCGTGTTACCCAGCGCTTCGAGTACGTAATCACGAGACTCTTCCTTGCTCGCGACTTTGATGCTGCGATTGGAGGCCATGTTCAGTCCAAAGTCCTCGGGATGGATTTCGTATTCGTGAATGACACCGTCTTTGAGCTCGCCGACCAGTGTGCCGGAGCCCAGCGAGGCCTCGTCCATGCCGTCTTTGCCATGCACGATCATGACATGTCGCGAACCCAAGAGTTGTAATACGCGCACCTGGATGCCTACTAGATCGGCGTGAAAAACGCCCATCAGCTGATTGGCCGCGCCTGCGGGGTTGGTCAGAGGCCCGAGGATATTGAAAATCGTGCGCACACCCAGTTCTTTGCGGATCGGGGCGATGTTTTTCATCGCGCCATGATGGGCGGGGGCAAACATGAAACCAATACCAGTTTCCGCGATGCACGCGGAGACTTGTTCGGGTGTCAGTGACAGATTGGCGCCGAGCGCTTCGAGCACGTCCGCGCTGCCGGAGGATGAGGAGGCGCTGCGCCCGCCGTGTTTGGCAATGGGCACGCCTGCGGCCGCGGCGACAAACATGGCTGTTGTGGAGATATTGAACGTGTTACTGCCATCGCCGCCTGTGCCGCACATATCCACCATATCTTGCGGGTTGGCGACATGCACGGGCGTGGCGAATTCGCGCATGACTTGCGCGGCAGCCGTAATTTCACCAATGGTTTCTTTTTTTACGCGCAGACCCATCAACAAGGCCGCAGCGATGGTGGGCGACATTTCGCCACGCATCAGCATGCGCATGAGGTGCAGCATTTCGTCATGAAAGATTTCACGATGTTCGATGCAGCGGTGCAGTGCTTCGCTTGGTGTGATCATGGTGCGCAGTCCTATTTGGTCGAGGCGATTGTGGTGACAGGCAGCTCGAGAAAATTACGCAACAAGGCGTGACCGTGCTCGCTCAAAATGGATTCGGGGTGAAACTGCACGCCGTATATCGGCAGTGTTTTGTGACGTACGCCCATGATTTCACCATCCGCAGTTTGCGCGGTGATTTCAAGGCAGTCCGGGATCGTCGCACGCTCAATGGCCAGGGAGTGATAGCGGATCACCGTAAACGGCGAAGGCAGACCTTTAAATACGTCTGAACCTGTGTGCGTAATCTCCGAGGTTTTGCCGTGCATGATTTGTTGGGCACGGACAATCTTGCCGCCAAAGGCGGCGCCAATCGCCTGATGTCCCAGGCACACGCCGAGAATGGGCACTTTGCCGGCGTAGCGTTTGATCACGTCAACAGACACACCCGCCTCGGCTGGCGAGCAGGGGCCGGGCGAAATGCAGATGTGATCTGGCTTGAGCGCGTCGATTTCGTCGAGGGTAATCTGGTCGTTGCGGTAGACGCGCACGTCTTCGCCGAGCTCGCCAAAATACTGCACCAGGTTGTAAGTAAACGAGTCGTAGTTGTCGATCATCAATAACATGTCATCAGTCCTGTTTTGGCGAGTTAGAACGGATCATCCAGACCGTTTTGCACTTGTTCGGCGGCGCGCAAAACAGCGCGCGCTTTGGCTTCGGTTTCGAGCCATTCCATTTCGGGATCTGAGTCGGCCACGATGCCGGCAGCAGCTTGCACATACAGCATGCCGTCCTTGATGATGCCCGTGCGAATCGCGATGGCGACATCCATTTCTCCGCCGTAGCTCAGGTAGCCAGCCGCGCCGCCATAAATGCCGCGGCGAACGGGCTCGAGCTCATCGATCATTTCCATGGCGCGCACTTTAGGCGCCCCGGTCAGCGTGCCAGCGGGGAAGGACGCGCGCAACACATCCATGTTGCTCATGCCTGCCTCGAGCGTGCCGGTGACGTTGGACACCAGGTGCATGACGTGCGAATAGCGTTCGATCACCATGGTGTCGGTGACTTTGACCGAGCCAATTTTGGCCACGCGACCGACGTCATTGCGCGCGAGGTCGATCAGCATGACGTGTTCGGCGCGCTCTTTGGGATCGGCGAGCAGCTCTTGTGCCAACGCCGCATCCTCCTCGGGGGTGGCTCCGCGCTTGCGCGTACCGGCCAGCGGGCGGATCGTGATCTCTGTTTCGGGTTGCGTGCCTGCGGGAGCATCTTCGGCAACAGGCAGAGCTTCTTGGCGCACCAGAATCTCGGGCGAGGCGCCGACGACCTGGAAATCACCAAAATTCCAGAAGTACATATACGGCGAGGGATTAAGCGAGCGCAAGGCGCGGTAAAGCGACAGGGGCGAATCGCTGAAAGGCTTAGTGATGACTTGTCCGACCTGGACTTGCATCAGATCGCCCGCAGCGATGTATTCCTTGGCGCGTCGCACGGCTGCCAGATAGTCCGCCTTGGCGAAACTGCGCTCTTCCTTGGTGACCACGCTGGAGTGGCTGTAGGGGATTTCGACGGGTTTGCGCAGTTTGATGCGCAGTTCTTTGAGACGCTGTTGCGCGCGGTTAAAGGCTTCGGGCTCGGCAGGGTCCGCGTAAACCATCAAGTAAATACGACCGGCCAGATTGTCGACGATCACGAGCTCGTCGGTTTGCAGCAACAGAATGTCCGGTGGTCCTTCACCCATGCCTGCAGGGTAGGGTTTCACTGCAGGACCTAGCTTGGGCTCGATGTTGCGGACGGTGTCATAGCCAAAATAGCCCGCCAGCCCCCCCGCAAAACGTGGCAGGCCAGGCCGCAAGGCTACCTTGAAGCGGCTCTGATACTCGGAGATAAAGCTGAGCGGGTCGCCTTCGTGTGTTTCGACGATTTTGTCATCGCGCAGCAGAACGGTTTTGGTGCCACGCGCCTGAATGACATTGCGCGCGGGCAGACCAATAAAGGAATAGCGACCAAAGCGTTCGCCACCCACCACGGATTCGAGCAGGCAGGTGTTTTTTCCGCCCTGAGGTCCGCTATGGGCGAGTTTGAGATAAATCCCGAGAGGGGTGTCCAGATCGGCATAGGTTTCGGCGATCAGCGGGATTCGGTTGTAGCCTTGGGCGGCAAGCGCTTTGAATTCGATTTCAGTCATCTGTTTGGGCGGTTCTCGCAGTTTGCAGACCGGGTTGTCCAATAAAAAAGCCCGGCCATGGTTGGACGGGCTTGGTTTGTATCGTTGGCTTTGAGGTTACAGCCTCGCGGCCGGAGTCAGACGAACCGTCACCCGGAACACAAACGCCACCAGCGCCACGAGGCGCGGGGAATGGCTTGTATGTGAGCGGGTGTATTCATCTGTATATCTAAATCTCAAGTACTTAATTCAAGTGCTTAATTCAAGTGCTTAATTCAATCGCTTAATATTTACGGCTTAATCTTCTGGCTAAATCTTTCGAACTAGCGTGCTGCGACCCAAAGGGCTGCTGCATCAATGGAGTCTACTATAGCATCGACATCCAGAGTGTGCACGCTCTGGCCCTCGTTGTAGCCATAGGGTACGGCTAGGACCGAGCACCCGGCAGCGCGCGCCGATAAGGCGTCGTTAATCGAATCGCCCACCGCACAGGTACGAACGGGCTGGGAGCCCAGGAGCGAGCAGGCGTGGAGCATCGGCGCCGGATGGGGTTTTCGCTCAGGCAGGGTGTCACCGCAGACGACGCCGTCCATGAAGCGCAACAGTCCGGTTCGCTCCAGCAGCGGCATGGTGAACTCGGTGTTTTTGTTGGTCACGACGGCCATTTTCAGGCCCATGCTCTGGATGCGTTCGAGCCCGGGGATCACGCCGTCAAAAATGATAGCGTTGTCGCCGTTGATCTTGTGGTACTCGGCGTAGTAAATGTCGCGACCACGTAAAAACAGCTCTTCGGAGGCGGGTTTGCCACCCTGGGCGGTTGCCAGGATGCGGCGCATCAGGTTGTCAGAGCCTTTGCCGATATAGGTCGAAATCTCGGCTTGCGGCATGGTGGCAAAGTCAAGCTGCGTCAGCATGGCGTTGACTGCGATCGCCAGGTCGGGGATGGTGTCCATCAATGTACCGTCAAGATCCAGCAAGACGGCGTCGTAGGATTTGGATGCGGGCATTTATTTTTACTACCTAGGTTGTTGATCGGCGAGAGCGATTTGAGTGCGCATTTCCTGAATGACGCGGGCATAGTCTGGTTGACCAAAAATTGCTGAGCCTGCGACAAAAGTATCCGCGCCGGCGGCACGAATGGCGCCAATATTATCGGTTTTCACGCCGCCATCGACTTCGAGCGCGATCGGTTGTCCACCTGCGCGCGTATGGGCATCGATCAGCGCGCGTGCCTGGCGAAGCTTGGCGAGTGTCCCGGGGATAAAACTTTGGCCGCCAAAGCCTGGATTCACGGACATCAGCAAAATAATGTCGACCTTGTGCATCACATGGGCGAGGCACTCCAGCGGGGTGGCGGGATTAAAAACCAGCCCTGCCTGACAGCCTTGGTCGCGGATCAGCGAGAGGGTGCGATCGACGTGGCGGGAGGCTTCCGGATGAAAAGTGATCACATTGGCGCCCGCCTTGGCGAACATCGGGATCAGGCTATCGACTGGTTCGACCATAAGATGCACGTCGATGGGAACCTGCACATGGGGGCGAATAGCCTCACAAACCATCGGGCCAATCGTCAGGTTGGGAACGTAATGGTTGTCCATGACGTCAAAATGAATCCAGTCTGCACCGGCAGCCACAACATTTCTAACTTCTTCTCCCAGTCGGGCGAAGTCCGCAGATAAAATACTGGGCGCGAGGCGGGCGTTCGGTAAAGTGTGAGTTTCTGGCATGATGGTCGAGCACCGAGTCTGGGTGACCCTCATTATTGCAGTTTTCTTTGGATGTGCTTGTGAAACCTTTTGAGCTCTCAGTCGCGGTTGAACCGCATTTTGTGCCGGAGCAGTCTGATCCGGGCAAACAACAATTTGTGTTCGCCTATAAAGTCCGGATCACCAATACTGGTGAGCGTCCAGCACAAGTCATCAGTCGCCACTGGATCATCACGGATGGCGAACAGGGCGAGCACGAAGTGCGCGGCTTGGGTGTGGTGGGACAACAACCTTTGCTGGGACCTGGCGAGACCTTTGAGTACACCAGTGGCTGCCCACTTAAAACACCGGTTGGTACGATGCGTGGCAGCTACCATTGCGTGGGTGAAAACGGCGTGCCCTTCGAGGTGGATATTCCTGAGTTCGTGTTGGCCATGCCCAGAACCCTGCATTGACACTGCATTGAGCATTGACGCGTTCAGTTGTCTTGCGGTAACCGTTGCATTAAACATTGATTGAGATAGAGCAATGCAAAAAAGAGCTTTTCGTCTGGGTTTGGCTGCGATCGTTGTCCTGATTGCAGGATGTTCGACAGTGTCGACGCCACCGGAATCAGCCGAGCCAGGTGTGGCCACCCCGGATGCGCCGCTCACGGTCCCCGGCATCGGTGCGTTGCCAGATAGCGCTCCCCGTGCTTTGCAGGGAAAGTTTGTGGCGGCGAGCTGGTCTGATTTGCCAGGCTGGAATAATGACGATCTGCGTAATGTCTGGACAACCTTTGTGCGGAATTGCCGGGGGCTGATGCGTCCGACCTCCACCAATCTGGCCGGACCGACCCGTGCGACTCCGCGAGCCTGGCAGCCAGTGTGCGCCGCGGCACTTGATCCCAAGCGTGCGCCTGCCGCCAATGATCCTCAGGCAGTGCGACGTTTCATTCAGACATGGCTTGCGCCCTGGCGTTTGCAGGGGCCTGATGGCAAGCCAGCGTCCAATATCGTCACGGGGTACTACGAGCCTCTTGTTAAGGGCTCACGCACAAAAGGGGGCGCCTATCAGTGGCCGCTGTATACCGTACCTGCCGATCTGCTGACGATTGATCTGGGACGGGTTTATCCAGAGCTGGCCGGCAAGCGTGTGCGCGGCAAACTCGAGGGTAAACGCGTGGTGCCCTATGACAGCCGCGCCGCACTTGAGTCCTCAGGTCGACGCCCCCCTGCGATCGTCTATGTGGACGACCCCGTCGATAATTTCTTTTTGCAGGTTCAGGGCTCGGGCCGTGTGCAGCTCCCTGACGGAAAAACCATACGTGTGGCGTATGCCGATCACAACGGGCATCCATACGTGTCGATCGGAAAGTGGTTAGCCGACAAGGGCGAGGTCCCCCTCGCGCAGACTTCGATGCAAAACATTCGTGCCTGGGCCAAACGCAATCCCAATCGTGTCCAGGAAATGTTGAATGCCAACCCCGCACTGGTTTTTTTCCAGGAAGAGCCTGTCACGGATCCGGAGATCGGACCAAAGGGTGCCTACGGTATCCCGCTCATGGCGCAGCGATCGATTGCGATCGACACGAATTTCGTGCCGCTCGGAACACCAGTATTTTTGGCAACCACCATGCCGTCTTCAAAAGATCCCCTCAACCGACTGGTTTTTGCCCAGGATACGGGAACGGCGATCCGCGGTCCCGCGCGTGCGGATTTTTATTGGGGATTTGGCGAGGCGGCTGGCAATATGGCAGGACGCATGAAGCAGCAGGGTCAAATGTGGGTCTTGTGGCCCAAACAAGCCGGCCAACCTTCGGCGCGATGAGATGAACATTTTATGAGCGACCCAATCGTCGTCTGCGGGACAGGCATCGTTGGTCTGGCGACCGCACTGGCGTTTGCCCGTCGGGGCGAGCGTGCGACATTGCTCGGACCCAAGCGCAGCTTCGAGCCCGCACGCGCTGAGGAATTTCACGCGCGCGTGTATGCGATTTCTCCGTCCAGTCAGCGATTCCTTGCTGAGTTGGGCGTTTGGGGATTGCTGGATGCCAAGCGGCTGACAGCGGTCGAGGCGATGGAAATTCATGGCGATGGCGATGGTTTGCTGAATTTAAACGCCTGGCAGACGGCGCAGACCGAACTCGCCTGGATCGTCGAGTCGCTTGAGATCGAGCGCGTCCTGACGCAAGCGGTTCAGATGTTTGGGGTGTCCTGGGTGCCTGAAAAATTTGCCACTTATGCGCCAGGGCGGATCACGACTGAGCAGGGCTCTGTACTGGAGGCGGAGTTGTTTGTGGCGGCTGATGGTGCGCAATCGCCTTTGCGCGCTGCGGCAGGCGTGCCTGTGACGGTCCGACCCTACGGCGCGACCGGGCTGGTGGCGCATTTCAACTGTCAACTCCCGCATCAGGGGACGGCGCTGCAGTGGTTTACCTCTGAGGGGGTGTTGGCGTTGTTGCCCATGCCCACGACAACGCAGGGACCCCAAGTCTCGATGGTGTGGTCCGCGAAAGAGTCCATGGCGAACGAAGTGTTGTCGATGTCCGCGCCAGAGCAGTCCAAGTATTTGAGTGCGAAACTCAATGAAATGACGGCATCGCGTCTTGGCGCGCTGACCATGCGCAGTCCCTTGCATGGTTTTCCCTTGAGTTTGAATCAGTCTCCGATGATCGCCGAGGGTTTGGCGCTTGCGGGCGATGCGGCTCACCGCCTGCACCCCTTGGCAGGCCAGGGTTTAAACCTCGGTTTGGGGGATGTCGAGGCGCTTGTTGATACCATAGCGGGTCGCGAGTCTTTTCGCAGTCCTGGTGATGCGATGCTCTTGAGGCGTTATCGCCGCGCGCGCGCCGAGCCTGTGCTGGCCATGCGCTTGGTGACCGATGGTTTGTTTCGTTTGTTTGATGCCCGGCAAGCACCCGTAGTCTGGTTGCGCAATGCCGGTATGAATGTGGTTGAAAAACTGCCTTTTATCAAGCGCCAGTTAATTGAAGGTGCCTCTCGTTAGGAGCAGTCATGATTAAGCGTTTTTTGTTAGGGTTGACCGTGCTGTGCGCGACGTCTTTTACGGCGTCTTCCTTCGCTCAAGGTGCGCCTTCCGCAGCGGGCGCAGGGACCACGGATGCCAAGTCCAAGGCCGTGCAAAAACTGTTCGAGCAACGTTTTGACAATCCGTCGATTACGGCGGTGCGGCCGACGCCTTATGGTTTGTATGAAGTTCAGCTGGGCCCCGATCTTGTTTACACAGACGAAAAAGTGACCTTTGTATTTGATGGCACGTTGATTGATGCAAAAACGCGTCAGGACTATACGCGAGAGCGTCTGGACGCGATTTCACGCGTGCCCTTTGATCAGCTGCCCTTCGAGTTGGCGATGAAGCAAGTCAGGGGCGATGGTTCGCGCAAGCTTGCGATTTTCGAAGATCCCAATTGCGGCTATTGCAAACTCTTGCGAAAGTCCCTGGGTGAAATTGATAATCTGACGGTTTACACTTTCCCGTTCCCGATTTTGTCACCCGACTCGACCCAAAAAGTGAAAAATGTCTGGTGTGCAAGCGATCGCGCAGCCACTTGGGATGCCTGGATGCTCAAGGGTCAAGTTCCGCCTAAAGCGGATTGCGAGGTGCCGATCGATGAGATGGTCGCCTTGGGTAAAAAGCTCATGGTGCGTGGCACGCCCGCTTTGTTTTTTGCCGACGGCAGTCGGGTGGGTGGAGCAATCCCGAAAGATGAAATTGAAAAGCGTTTGAAGTAAACCAAATCATATTGAACATTCATCCAATTAGATTCAACCGGAGATAGACATGCGTATTGCCGTACTCGATGATTACTTGAAAGTGGCCAAAGGGATGGCCAACTGGGACTCTCTTAAGGCCGAGATCACTTTTTTCAATGAATTCATTCAACCCGAAAAAATGGCTGCCACGCTTGCGCCCTTTGATGTTGTGGTCGCGATGCGTGAGCGCTCGGCTTTCCCGGCTTCACTGATCGAGGCGTTACCCAATCTCAAACTGTTGGTGACAACGGGTCTGCGTAATAACTCGATCGATCTGGACGCTTGCCGTAAGAAAGGCGTGGTGGTTTCGGGCTCACCCGGCGACCCACTGAGCACAGGGGCGACCGCCGAGTTGTCCTGGGCGTTACTGCTGGCCTTGTTTAAAAAGATTCCCCAGGAAGATGCCAACATGAGAAAGGGGTTGTGGCAGACTTCGATGCCGCCAACGATCAAAGGCAAGCGTCTCGGATTGTTGGGTGTCGGCAATCTGGGTCAGCAGGTTGGTCGCGTGGGTCTCGCTTTCGGAATGGATGTCGTGGCCTGGAGCCCCAATCTGACTGCGGAGCGTGCCGCCGAGGCGGGTGTGAAACTGGTGAGCAAAGAAGAGCTCTTTAAAACATCAGATGCGATCAGTATCCATCTCGTGCTAAGCGAGCGCACGCGCAAGATCGTGGATGCCGCCTGCATTCAGTCAATGAAACCGACTGCGTATCTGGTGAACACTTCGCGCGCGGGCCTGGTGGATCTGGATGCCCTGAAAGCCGCGCTTGAACAAGGCAAGATTGGCGGAGCCGGTCTGGATGTATACGCCTCAGAGCCTGTGACGGCCAATGATCCCTGGCGCCAAGTGCCGCGTACAGTGCTGACACCACATTTGGGTTACGCGACACCTGAGAACTTTGCGGTGTTTTACAAGAACGTCGTGGCCAATATCGAGGCCTTTGCGGCGGGTACACCCACACGAGTGCTGACCTGATGCAACCCGTTCTGCCGGTCCATATCGTCGCGCGCATTCTGCTGGTTTTATTGCTGGCGGCAGGCGTTTATTTTTTCAGCGGCTTTGTGGTGCCGGTGCTGGCAGCCCTGATTGTGGGGTTTGCCAGCTGGCCGCTTTACTCGCGCTGGGTGGATGTGTGCGGCGGGCGCACAACGCTTGCCGCAAGCGGTGCACTTGTTTTTATTACGCTCGTGTTGATCATCCCGCTCTCGGCCGCACTTTATTTTGCGATCAATGAGGTCAGTCACTTGTTGAGCTGGTTGATCGCTGCGAACAAAGATGGCGTGAGCGCGCCGGCCTGGATTTCGGCCCTGCCTTTGGTGGGTGAGCGTTTGGGGGGGTACTGGGACGAATATCTGGGGCAGCCGCATGCCTTGGGCAGTATGATCGAGATGGTGAGCGGTCAGCATATCGGCAACATTTATCGCCTGATCTTGTCCACGACCGGCAATGTGTTCCATATTCTGCTGACGCTGCTTTTCATGTTGATCACGCTTTTGTTTGTCTATAAAGACGGACACCGGATGGTCGGTCAGCTGGATATTCTGGGCGAGCGTGTGTTGCCGCAACGGTGGCAGCATTTTTCGCGGGTGATTCCCGCCACGATCAGTGCGACAGTCACAGGCATGGGGTTAATCGCGATTGGCGAAGGTGTAGTCCTTGGC
>JACCEA011588805.1_pt1 | contig 22378 bp, 12 predicted proteins | sample 7449851 | NCBI WGS metagenome assembly JACCEA01 (sample SAMN15323453, study PRJNA562643) | freshwater metagenome | isolation source: river surface water | place: USA:Blue River Watershed | collected 2017-08-18 | reverse complement strand
GAGCACGCCTGGAAAGTGTGTAAACGCCAAAAGCGTTTCGAGGGTTCGAATCCCTTCCTCTCTGCAACAAACCCAGTTTTTACCCCTTTTTACCCCGAATTCTAGCGAATTTGGGGTTTTTTATGCCCTTTTAGGCCCAAAATCCACTGTATTCCGCTTAGCCTAGGTGAGTGATTCGGTGGACTAAAATCCAAATCGAAAAAAGTCCACCTAGGACGCTGTAAGATGTTGATAGTTCGGTAATTATACAAAGTAAAAATCTTGAATTACGCCCTAAGAAAACGTAACTTTATGAAAGATTTTTCACCCCAAATGACACCCACTTTCGGCATTCTGTTCTATGTCAAAAAAACCAAAGTATTAGCGAATGGCCTTTACCCTGTTTACTTGCGTATCACAGTGAATGGAGAACGGACTGAAATTGCAACCAAAAGAAGCATCCCTTCAAGTAAATGGATTCCTGGGCAACAGAAGTACAAGGGCACAACAGAAGAAGCAAGACAGTTTAATGCTTATTTGGAATCCATGCGGAATCAAGTTTACACCATTTATAGAAACCTATCCTCTTCCGACAACCTAGTTACCCCTACTGCGATCAAGAACGAACTTCTAGGGATCAACAACAACTCAACAACCCTCAAGGGATTGTTCGACTATTACATGAACAATAAACGTAGACTGCAGGATGTACAATTCAGACTAGGTACAATCAAAAGGTACGAAACCACTCAAAAGCACGTATTTGATTACTTGAAACATTCCAGAAATGTGAACGACATCTCTTTGAGTGAAATCAATCATCGCTTTGTAACAGAGTTTGACCACTACTTACGAATCACAAGGCACAACAACAATAATACTGCCACCAAATACATTCAGAACTTCAAAACAATTATCCTTACAGCGATTAGAAATGAGTGGATGACAAAAGACCCCTTTCTTAACTACAAATTCAGGCTACAAGAGGTGGAAAGACATGCATTAAGCATGGAGGAGGTAGATCGTTTGTACAAGCACGATTTCACCATTGAGCGAATTGCTAATGTGAGAGATATTTTTGTTTTCTGCTGTTACACAGGATTGGCTTACGTTGACGTGTTTGAGTTGAGCAGAAACAACATCATTACAGGAATAGATGGAGAATCGTGGATAGAAACCCATCGAAAGAAAACAGACAGCCGTACACGGTTACCAATACTGCCAAGAGCCATGGAAATCATCAACAAATACAAACACCATCCCAAGTGCATCGCTGATGACAAACTTCTACCTGTGCTCAGTAATCAAAAGATGAATGCCTACCTCAAAGAGATTGCAACCGTCTGCAACATACGCCAGAATTTAACCACACACTTAGCACGCCATACCTTTGCTACTACAACAACATTGGGGAATGGTGTTCCAATGGAGACTGTAAGCAAAATGCTGGGACATAGCTCCATATCCACAACTCAGATCTACTCAAAGGTGCTGGACAACAAAATCTCCGATGACATGGGCGCATTACGTACCCGATTTGAATCTAAGCCAACAAGGCAAAAGGATGGCACTTTTGATTAAAATTAACCTTGACAACTCTGGAACAACTCATCATTTCGTTGTTGTAAATTTGATACATGTCGGTCATTGTATTAACAGCAGAAGAGCTAGACCATCGCTTACAAAAAGTGGTCGAAGACATCACCAATACCATCGGGAGAAATGACAACATCGAATCTCGGTGGATACGTTCTAAACAGGTGAAAGAGCTGTTGGGGATTTCCGACTCCAAGTTACAAACGATGCGAGTGAATCGCTCACTCACCTATTCCCAGATTGATGGGACATACTTTTATGACCGTGATAGCATTATTCAAATCTTGGAACAGAATAAAGTGCTTTGTGAGCATTGTAATAGGTAAAAGAGTATTCAATGCGTGAGTCGCTCGAGACTCATCAATGACGAAATGCAACTCTTCCCTAACAAGGCCTGAAAGTTGGCGATACACCGAACAACAATTTGGATTCCTCCTGCATGATTTGGAGTAGTTTTAAGCGATATTCCTCTGTCGTGTAAACAGAATCATGCTTTGTGAAAATGGGTGCCTTAGGATGCTCTTTGTGAAGGCGTTTGCATACTTTTCCCAATATGAACTCAGACTCCAATCTTTGGAGCAAAATGGCAAAGTACCCCTTTGTCTTTCTATCCTCATTTTTTATGAGCTTGATGTATTCAATGGTTTGAGGGAACATTTGTTTCAGATCACGAGCGATCCCATGGTTATTGCCTGATTTGGAAAAGAACATCTGGAAGAACGATAGTTTTACCTTTTGCTTGTCCATGTAATCCATACCCAACATCAAACTTGATACTTTTTCGTATAAATCACCGTTCGCACACAAGGACAAAAACATATAAACATCTGTAAAATAACGATTTACGCAAGAATCCTGAATCATTATGAATAACGACTCATTAACTAATGGAAGTAAATCATTGATCTGTTGATTACCTGACAGTAATGAAAAGTCGTTGTCGATTGATACAAGGTCTTCAGACAGAGATGGATAGACCTGCCGAGGTTTGATTGACATGTTTGAGAACTCGCTGTTAAAGTTAAGAAGGAGAGGTAGATTTTTTCCCCCTTTTTGCCAAGCGATGATATCTTGAGTTAGTTTTAAGTTGATTAAACAGGCAGCGAAATATGGTTGACTATTGGCGATGTCATAACCAACCAGTTGTTTTCGGTTAACTGTTAGCGTTTGGTAGTAGATTCCTGGCAAATTGGTGAGATTTGTATGTAATCTTCCCGCTTTGTGATCCACCTTTAAGTAGTAGTGTTTGTTGTAGATCCTTTTGATTGCGTTCATTGAGCTGAAGTAACTGTTCCATGGGTCAACCTTCCTCTCTACAGATCGATACTGACTCTTGACTAGCTTTGTTCGGGGACATTTTAGATCTGACTTCAATTGGTCGTTAGCCACCGCAACTGCTCGATAAGGATCTATGCGTAAGTTTTTAAAACTCGTTGTCATAAATTCTAATCCTTGTAGGTTAATTAAATCTAACTTGTAAAACTTTTGCAATTCTCTATTAATAAATACTTCAACCATCTCAATGTTGATCGATCCAGTTTCAGTTAGATTAAACTTACTTAAACAAGACCAATTCACTCGATACTTAAAAGCCTCTACACCATTTGTATACGTGCCTCTTCTAAATAAAATAGAACGATTCCGCATCCAATTAATGTGTTGAGCGTAATCATGAGTGATTTGCTTCATACTATTGCCCGAAACAGGAGCGAAACCATCCTCATATCGATGGCCTATTTCCAAACACCTTTCATTGATAAACCAAATTAAATCGATGCACTTTTTAGCCTTAAAAACAAACTTAAAATTAAGTTTGTTTTCTTTGTAAGCACGTTCGGTATCAACAAGAAGGTCTAACCATGCCTTAGGCATGTAATACGATAGATTCATGCAGCAAAACTATACCTGAAAAGCTGTGCTGTGTTACCGTGTTTTCAACAGTTAAAAAAAGATTATAAATACAACATATTGTGCATATCATAACCTTCACAATTGGAATTAACCGATCTGTTTTCCTCTGACTAAGGGCAAAATGGGTTAATCACCAAAGTTAGTTCGGGCTTGTGGGGGGGGAAAGGATTAAGAGTGCTTGCTACATCATTCTCATGAAGTTGCCTGAACTGGCTACCAGAATGAAAACGATTATAAAGGTTGCTGTCAACCCCAGCACAACTTTGGCAAAAACATGTTTTTTAGGCTTCGATTTAGGCAGAGCTCTTTCATCCTCACCTGTTGTGTCTATTGTGTTGCGTTCTTCACCCTTAAATACAAGAGATGTTCTTGATTGCGATTGACAAATGTGATGTGCGGTTGTTTGGTGGATACTTTTGGTCGTCTGTGTACTTGCAGCACGTCCTAAATTCACACAAGCAACAAGGATTGTCGTGAGCACAATAGTTAGCTTCATGTTAATCAATTTTGGTGTCCTGCGTATGAAATAATAGCTACTGCAACAACCACTGCAAAACCAACTAAAAGCCCCACAAGCACATTGCCAACTATTCTCAATCCTTTCTTTGCTGGTTTGGGAGCGGTCTCTTTGTTTGGCTTTTGAGTGTTTCCATCTTCTATTGAAGACGGTGGCAATGAAGCCCTTTCATCATTGGTTGCGAGTACAGTTGACTGCTGGGTGGTCTCAAAGGCACTCGTTGTTTCTGCCCCTACTGATGAAATGGTTGCAATCAGTACCCAAACTAAACATAAGATTGTCTTTTTCATAGCTCGAAACTACTAACAGTTATTAACATGCGATTACGGATTAGCGCAAATCAGAGTAGTGAGTTTTACGGATTAGCGCAATTGCGAAGCTCCCATACAAGCAAATCAATTATCACTTCGATTTTTTTCTGTTAACCCTTACTAAACATCAGACAGCCGAAGTTATAGTTTCAGTGGCGTTGTTACATCCGCTTATTACTATCTTCGTGATGCACAAGGAAACGAAATGTGTCGTTACGTTAAATATACCAACACAACCAGCCAACTCATGTATGTGGCCCAAGAGCATAGCATCTATGGGTCTTCTAGAGTAGGCGTTGATGGACGTAAAGACACACTCTACAAAGCAGGTAATTATTCTCCCTCTTGGGGCGGGGTTGGCACATCACGTAGAGACTTGGGTTCGAAATCATTTGAACTCGCAAATCACCTCGGAAACGTCCTTGTTACCGTCTCCGATAAACCCATTTATAAAGTCTCTAGTGCAACTATCTACTTTAATCCAGAATTAACCTCCAGCTCAGATTATTATCCCTTCGGGGCGCCTATAAATGGGCGAAGTGCCGCCTTCGGCAGTGAATATAGGTTTGGGTTTAATGGACAAGAAAAAGACCCTGAAGGCATGGGAGGCGGTGGCTCTACCTACGATTACGGCTTCCGTATTTACAACGCACAAATCGCCAAGTTTTTGAGCGTGGATCCGTTGACAAGTTCTTATCCTTGGTATTCACCATATCAATATGCAGGAAATAGACCAATAGACTGTATCGATTTAGATGGGTTAGAACGAGTAAATGTTTCATTATTTGAAGCCGGGAAAGTAGGTTTGCCAGAAATAAAAAAATCGGAATGGTATGTTGTAGGTGGCAATGTTATGTGGAATTCATTTGCATCCGCTGCTTCAAATAACACTCCGAATAATCCTGGGGCTTATCAAAACGTAGAAGATAGGCACAATTATTACCTTTGGGCACATACTGAAGCTTCCAAGAAAGGATCGAATTGGTTTGGTGCTGCTGCAATTGTAACGCAAAGAAACGCTGTTGGGGCAGCTGGAAATCTTAATCTTTGGTTCTTGAATGATGGAGCAGATAAATTTTTACAGGAAGGAAATAAATTCTTATTTTCCCATAATATGAGTAATTTAAGTGGTATAATGAATGGAAACCTTGATAAAACTTTTGTGGATGCTAATGGTTCCACTGTTTCCTTGAAGGGTATGAAAGGAAAACAATTGGATTATGCCCTGGTTCAATTTGAGCAAACTAAGGTTCAAGAATTTATTGATGGGTATCAGAAAAATAATCCTGATGCGAATATGTCTGATATTATGGGTTCTATTAACAGTTCAATGACATCATATTTCGCCCCATCAGAAATATACAAAGTAATGGAAGAAAATTTTAATACAGATAATGGACAGGAAGCTTTTGATTTTAGTAATTACGATCACAGAGTAAAATTAGGACAAAAATTAGTTGACCAATTTAGTAAGGAATAGAATGAAAAAGATATTGAATATTTTGCTTTGCGGTTTGTCTTTATTAGCTATTGAATATTTTTTTTTACTTTTTTCTATGCAAACAGAAAGGATTTTGAAATATGATATACCTATTACAAAATTTAGTGGGGCATTGGGAGGTGCTGGCGAAATAAGTCTTGTTCGGTTTATATTCTACTTTGTGCCATGGGTAATTGCTGTATATCTTATCTATGATAAATTAAATATAAAACGACCTGTTTTAAAGTTAGCGTTGGTAAATTGTGGACTTTATATTTTATTGTCAGTTGTTATGACTTTATTCTTCCCATTTGCAAAAGAATACTTTGAGCGAGCATTCTTTTACTATCTGATTTTAGCAACATTCATCAGTCCTTTTGTTTTAGGTATGATACCTTATTTTAACAGAATTATAAGATTCCTGATTTCTCCTGCTGGGGTGGATTGTGTCGTGAAGTAAGACGAAAGTCAAACATGTTTTATAAGAGATGGTAGTAGGTGGGAAAAACGCCGAAGTTAGCCCCACTTCGTCGCTCAAATTTGTCCCCACTTCATCCAAACTACTTAAAACCCAAAACCCCCAATGTTACCTATGTTTACTTGATAGATTTGCCTTTACCGAGTGAGTCAATTTGAGTCCGACGAAGGGGGGGGCAATTTGTCCGATTATTCCAGTAGGGGTCACAACATATTTCACTATACTTATCTTTTTTCGCTTCTTATCGGCTAGATAATAAAATAATTCTTTTCATGATACGATTTAATTTATTTCCACTGTATAATTTATCTTGCAAAGGAAATAAATACTTTATAATTAAATCTGAATAATTAGAATACTGTTCATAATATAAATATTCATCATTTTTTTTTGTTTTTTCACATTCTAATACAAATTTTATATTGCCATGAAATTTTTTATAACACTTTATATTTCTTATTTCTATTAAGTATGTCGATAATTCAAGGTAGTAATCTAAATTCGAATATGAAAAATCAATTGAATTCTTAAACTTGCTATTTTCTATGTCATAATTTTTTTTTGTTAATTTTAGATAATTTTCAGAGCAAATGTAGCATGATAATGTAGCAATCTTTTCTAAATTGATATATTTAAATCTTATTTTACTAAAATAACATGACAAGCCTTTTTGGGTAGCAAAAAATCGAATTTTCAAATCACAATTACCTGTATCTGGCGTACAAAAATTATCATATTCAGTACACAAACAATCACTGCCATAATAATAATCAAGCCATAAATAAATTGTTAATGTCGTATCGCTTAATTGATACTGAGCACATCCAAAAGATGAAAAAAGTTTTATGGTATCAATTAAATTGATTTCATTCAACACTATGCCATTAACGCCTATCCCAACCCATAAATCGGAACCTTCTTGCTGATAATCATTTTTTTCTGTGAATTTATTTGTAGTTGCATCATAAAAAATAGAAATCTGACTATAAGCATAATTCGTTGCAAATAATAAAACAATATAAGTTAATAATTTTACCATGTTTTTCTAATTAAAAGTTTAGAGGAATTTATTCTTTCTGTAGATTTATAAATATTTTTACCTCTACGTTTGCCCTTTCCATTTAAAACAGATGAATCATATTCAGAAGCACCTAAATATGAGTTCACTATTATACTTGTGTTTTCAGAGTTTGATTGATCAAATCGAACCCTATCTTGCACATCTACAGAATAATCACTTGCTACAACTAAACATGCTTCGGACCATTTCCTACTAGTCCCCCAATGCAATCTAACACCTCTGGAAATTGAAACATCATTATTATATATAAGTGGATATCCTGGCCATGAATATCCAATGCTATACTTTATTTTATAATCTCCTTCTGGTATTCGTTTGTTTTTACCTGATTCTTTAGTATCTGGACCTTCGGGTTCTACAATATAACCTGTAGTATTTGTAGAGTAATCGGACAAATTGACCCACTCCGTCGGACTGAAATTGACCCCCGCAGTGGAGGCAAATTATAGGTACTAATCGGGGTGTTAAATCAAGAACACTTTGGGCGTTTTTGGATGTGAGTAGTTCCGACGGAGATGCGTCAGTTTACAGCGACGAATAGGGTTTGTCGTCAGCGTTTTTTCCACCTGAAACTCTATCTTCGGTTATTTGATTTATGGGAAGAGGTCCGTCAAATAAATTACGAATTGGGAACGGGAAATGAGAGTTCAAAGATCCATTCCACCGCTTGTAATTGAGTTCTCAATTCTTGCAGGTTGTTTATTAAATCATCAAATGAGGGTTTGTGTTCTTCATAGATCATTTCCTCCATCATTTTTGCGTAGTCGGCTTTCCATTCTGCCATTTTTCCCTCAACGGGGATAGGATTGAGAGTGCGTGGATTGTGCAGATTATAATCTACATCGCCTACCCTTGAAAACTTGTAGCGGTGTGCCACAATTGTCTCATATAGCTCCTTGTCGCTGATGGCCTGTTTAAATATACCCGCTTTGGTTAAGTGATAAATGTCGTATAAATGACGGCTCAATCTATCTACCCTCATTTTTTCTGCGTGACGGTGGAACTCTTCGTGCAGTAAGAATAACTTTTCTAAAAAAGTCCGTTCCGGATTAACTGTAGGCACTTCAAATAATGATTCTGCAAAATCCCTATCGGCATAATGTTCATCTACCATCGAACCAAACTTCTGTAAAGTAAATGGCTCTCGCAATGATCGGCAACTGATTTCCAACAGCACCCGAGGTAATACATATTCCGTGGGTTGGGCTATGATGTTTGGGTAATAAATCTCAATAATTCTGGGGTCCTGGTCGCCTTCGCCACTATCTATAATTTTATATTCAAGTACCTCAAAACCTCTTTCCTTGAATGCCTCTTGTAAATCAGCGAAGAAGGTGCCTGTTGTGTAATTGCCAGCTTCTTTTCTCAGCTTACTTATTTGTGTTCTGGTTATTTCTCCTTGATAGCCCTCAAAAAACTCCTTATCAATAGCCAAATCAATATCTTCTGAAAATCGGTTAATCAGTTTCCATGCTTTACTCAATGAGGTGCCGCCTTTGAATACCAAATGTGCAGCGATATCCATCTGAAAGATTATGTTTAGGGTCCGGCTTACCCACCAGTCTTTTTCAACAGCAAAGGGTGTCATGCCCATTTCTGTAGCAACGGCATTAAAAATAGCTTCTTTCTCTGCCTTGTCTATGTTATAAAAATCAAGCTTCGCCATCATTTAATGCTTTTTTAATAATTTTCTGAATCCATACTGGCGCTAGGGCGATGTCGTGTTTTAGATCCGTTTTATCTTCTTTCTGAAGCAGGTTGACAATCTTCTTTTCTTCTGCATCTGTTACCTTGCCGTTGCCAATTTCTTTTAATGCTTGTATAGCCAAACGACTTATTTTCCCTTTGGTCATTAGGTTTTTGGGTGTAGTCTTCTTGAATTTAATTGTGCGCTTGCCTACCTTTATTTCACGCGGCGAGCCATCTGTAAGCAATACAATATTCATGGGTACTTGGGTGCTCAACCCCAGGGCGTTCAAAGCATAGCTTCCGGTTGGTAAAGTTCGTATCCGGTCGCGTTTGGCAATGGCTTCTGCTACCTCTTCAGCTGAGGGTATTAGTTTACCCAAAAAGCTACTCTCCTTGGGTAGAACATAAATGCCTTGAGCCACTCTGTAGATCACACCTTCTTTTTCTAACCTAAACAATGATATCCTTACCGCTTCGGATGATCCAAGATCGCTAAAATCGGCGGGCAGAAACAGATCTCCTGCAGGAAGGGCTTTTATACTTATCAATATGCTCTCTTCTATGCTCATTCTTTATTTTGTAACAAATTTATTCAATATTTGTTACGATTGGGTCATTTTGTAACAAAAAAAGAAAATATTTGTTACAAACACTTGTTACTAATCGATTTGACGCCAGTGTGGAAAAAACGCCGAACACAAACCCTATTCGTCGCCGCGAACTGACCCATCTCCGCCGGAACCAATCGCCTCCAAAAACAGCCGCCTTATTCTTGGCTTAACACCTCAGTTAATACCTGTAATTTGCATCTGAGGAGGGGTCATTACCCTGAAAAATCTAGTTTAGAACGGTGCGATTTTTTGGGAAGAGGTCAAGTCAAACTGATTTTACTTTTTTCTCCAGTATATTAAGGGGCTAGTACAAATACCCCACCAAATAGCTCCTCTACCAAAGCCTTGATTGGGTTTTCTGCTTTTTACTTTTTAATGATGTATTGGTTTAAAGGTATGATTTTCTACCAATTACATCTACCAAAATTTTAACTACCACAAAATGCCTCACACCCTCTTTTTTCCAGTTATAAGTCATTATAGTTGATACTCATTTGTGAGTCCTTTTCGAGAACTATTGTTATTACTACTCCTGGGTCTGGTCTAAAAATTTGATAAAAATATTTGTTATCATACCAACAGGCTGTTTCATTCATTTTTCTCAAATCAGTATCGTTTGTAAATGCCGGTATCGGAACTTTACTCGTATCCAGTTGCTGAAAAAATATTTTTTTTTCTATTTCCTTTGAAATTTTTTGGTACTCTTCCTTTGAAATTAAAAGAGTGTATTCTTCTGTTGTTTCCCCGACTCCCCAATTTGATTTATAATCGAATATTTTATATTTTTTAGGAATAGAAAGATTTGTTTTTTTGAAAAGTTCTTTAGGATTGGGAGATTGATCACAATTCGTCAAAATACAATTAAATAAAAGAAATATTATATAGAAATATGATCTCATCTTTATTAAGGTTTTATTGTTACTATTCCGCTAAAATTAATCCAATAAGGCCCACCAAATATTAAAGGGATTGCTTGAGCTATCGGATCAGCGCCATAATGTAAAAACCCAGCTCCAAAAGTTGCTATATTCCTTTTACTAAATCCGCTGGCCCACTCAATATTAAAATCGTAATAATCGGGTTGAATAGAATATTGATTATTCCCGTTACTCACTAAAGAAATTTTACCCAAAGCAAGTGCTGTTTGGCTCTTTGGATTTACTTTGTATAAGTCCAAACCATATTCATTGGTCTTAGAATTATAAACCAAGTTTTTTTGAGTTACACTACCAAAGTCTAAAGAAGATGTAGAAATAGTTAATGGTTGGCCACCACCAATTTGAAAATGCACAAATGCCTGAGCAAAAATATCACCCTCACCATTTTGAGCATTCTGAGTTTTATTTGAAGCGGTTGTACTTAAGGGTTTTAAGGGTTGATTACTGACCGGCGAATTAGTTCTTGGAGAATTACCAGATGCCCACCATATATATTCTTCCGGCTCCTTTACCGTTTTGGGCTCGCTAAAAGTAGAGTTTGCAGAATTTAACCATACAAAACCCTCGGGCTGCTTTACTTTTGTGGGGTCACTAACAATTAGGCTTTGTCCAATTTCAATTTCATTTCTTTTTGGAATATTATTCCATTTTACCAAATTGTCAACAGAAACTCCATATTTGTTACCAATTTTCGTTAGATCATCTCCCCCAACAACGATATAACGTTTTGGATTTCCTGGATCATTCCCGTCTGGATCAACCATTGATATCGGATTATCACTTAAACAGGCATACAGACTTTCCCAAGGTTTCACCACAGGATCTAAATTCCACCTACGACCTAATCTACCTTCATATTCCCAGAATTGGGCTGTGAAATGATTACCGGGTCCAGATATTTCGTCGGTTTTTTCTTGTCCATTAAACCCAAACCTATATTCACTGCCGAAGGCGGCACTTCGCCCATTTATAGGCGCCCCGAAGGGATAATAATCTGAGCTGGAGGTTAATTCTGGATTAAAGTAGATAGTTGCGCTAGAGACCTTATAAACGGGCTTGTCGGATACGGTTACAAGGACATTTCCGAGATGGTTCGCGAGTTCAAAAGATTTGAGACCCAGTGCACGGCGGGAGGTATTGGCTCCTCCCCAAGTGGGCGTATATACAGCACCCATATACAAAGTGTCCTTACGGTTATCTACACCAACGCGAGAAGATCCATAGATGCTATGCTCTTGGGCCACATACATAAGCTGGCTGGTTGTGTTGGTATATTTAACGTAACGACACATTTCGTTTCCTTGTGCATCACGAAGATAGTAATAAGTGTAGGTTACAGCGCCACTGCCTTTGGGTGTAACTTTCTTCCACAGGCGGTTGCCTGAGGCGTCATACCCAAACTCCAGATCAGCTTTGGAACTGCCAGAGTTTCGGATGATTTTCTTCATTTTGCCGTAGACAGTCCATTCAATGCTGGCAATATCCTCCTGTGCATCCCGTACTAGATTCCCTAGCTCGTCGTATCCATAGTTATTAGCGATTTCAATGGTGGAGTGGGTGTTGTTAAAGGTGCCTTGATCGTCAATGTCGTCAGTATAATTCCCCGCAGAAACCACATCATTTACCTGGTACAACCTATTGGAGACCAAACCATCGGTGGTGGTGTGATAGTTGTAGGTTAATTCATCCAGTGCTGTAGCAGATGCCCCACCGCCATTTCTCTTTTGTGTGAGAATGTTTCCCATGGCATCATAGGTATAGTCTGTTGCATAGGCTGAGGGGTTTGTGCTGGCACCAGACTGCCATTGATTGGTGGTGGTGTTGATATTGGTAAATATACGGCTGCTAGATAGTCTATTCAACTGATCGTATTGATAAGCACTACCAAAAGCCTCGGGTGTGATGGTTTGGTTTGTGGCGTAATCACTGACTTTGGGTAAACAAGTGACCATGTGGGAAATGTTTCCGTTCCATAGGTCGCTACGGGCAGCGAGTAAATCACTACCAGCGGTACTGGCCTCAAACTTACTGGCGGTGGTAAAGGTTCCAATGGGGTTGTAATCGCCAGCAAAGTACCCAAGGGTATAGCCAAAGGCATCGGTTGCTACTTTTGTGTGGGTGTTACCAGCAAGGGATAAATCACCATCGCGGCCTGGGTCACGCACTGCGGACATCGTATTGCTGTTAACGCCCTTAATCCAACCTTGAATGGTATAGGCGTAATCCAACCCTTGAACTTTCAGATCCCCCAATTCAGCGCGAGACAGTGGACCGTGTTTATAATACTCGTAATTGGCATCCTTATCCCACAGGATGGCATCTTTACTGGTTTCTACTTGAACAATTCTGTTATCAGCATCGTAGGTATAGCGGTGGTGGTATTCATCACGTTGTCCTGGACTGTAATCCACTTGATTTACCTTGCCACTGATGAGATCATACTGATAATACAAATGTTTGTATTGATTGCTCACAGCGGCCAAATCCGGCACATCTTGCACCAAGTGGTCTACATTGCCGTGAACATCATAGCTGTAATAGGTTGCATGTCCAAATCCTGTGGTTGCACCGGCACTGAGGGCCGTATGTACATCCATGTAATAAACCGCCGTAACCCTTTTTTTGGTGTTTCTCTGGGAGATTACTCCACTGGGACCTTGCTGATTGTCATAAAAGGTTTGGGTGATTTCTGTGCGTGTTGAGTTGCCCCCATTAGAAATCCAAGTAGATAACAAAGCATCGTCTATTTGTCGACCCAACAAAGTAGTCTCTATTCGGTCTGCTGTGGCCTTTTCTCCCACTTCAGTAATTCTACCCAACGGATCATACAATGTATAACTGTAGGCTTGGGTTAATTTGTTGAACTGTTTGGTATTTTGGCTGACCACCATTCTACCCAAGCGGTCATACCAGAAAAGTGAACTTGCAAAATCGGCCTGATCATTGACTTGATTTGCATATCCTGAGCTACCGGCAAATACCAGATGATCCCGTTTGTTTAATGCCAACGTGGTTAAATTGACGGAGCCGCTACCGCTACCTGTATTTTTTTGAACCCAGGTATTTCCATAGTCTACTGTTTTTATTAAAACCCCTGCTGCGCCCAAAATATACGCACGACTTCTATCGTACATGACCACGTTGTTGAAATTGGTTGTTGTGGTACCTGACGGTGCTGTGATGGCAGCAAATGTTGCAGAGGTCATGAAATTATCCGACCGCTGAATAACACCGCTATTGCCCACTACAATGGCATACTTGCCTTGAACGTCGGCAGAGGTATAAGTATTTCCTGAAGTATTATTGACTTGCTGCCATGAACTTGAGCCCGGTGATAATCTATAAACCAAAGAGCCACCCACTAGGATTCCATAATTGTATTCGTTGAATGAAAGTCCCTTGAAATCTGTTGATGTGGACGGCGCTACGTTAAAATTGAAGTTGATATGATTGCTAGTATTTGAGTGCATGACTTTAGCCATTACCCCAGCGGCGGAATGATGTTTTCCAACGACATACACCTTGGTCTGTGATACTACATAGACTTTTTCAAAGTCTGAAAAACTTGTACCAGAGACCTCAGTTTGGGGGTTATAATACCATGTGTTCCCGTCATCCTTTGTGCGCAACGAAATTCCCTTGACCCCTACCGCAACGCCTATGGCTTTATTAATATGAAGGTCGCGTAATTCTTCTGTACCCAAATAGGATCGACTCCAAACAGAAGTACTTCCATCCATCCTAGCCAATGTTCCTGAAGTTCCACCCAGCAAGATATCATTGTTTGAATTTCGCGTGGCCGTTGAATAATTGGTTCCATGCATCAGTAAACCACCAATGTTTGCAATGGTAAATGTCACACCACTGTTATTGGTGTAGAGCAACGGGATGGTTTTACTAGAGGTAACTATGTAACCTGCACCCGAACCAGTGCTAATGACATCATTGATCAATACGGAAGAACCACAATTCACTTGGGTAATTACACCGGAATTTATCAAAAGCAAATTGCTTGTATAGCCGGCCGCCATCCCTTGTCCGGATGATGAAATGTCTAAACTCGTCAATTTTGCCACCGATCCAGTGGGTACCATACTAAATGTAGTTGCATCGTCCAGACTTTTATACAAATTACCATCACCCGCTGAAATCCAAATCTCCGAAGTACCCCCAAGGGCTTTGATTTTGTTGAAGTTGTTGGGTTTTGTACTCAATAGGCTGGAATTCCAAGTGCCGGAGTATTTTCTGATCGTTCCCAAATCACCCACCACAATGTAGTTTGTGCCACTTAGCGCAGCGATGTCCTTCACCGTTCCATCACCTGACAGCGAACTGATAGAATTTACTGATGGGGTTCCTGGGCTTGATGTAGCAAATGTGGCTACTTGCGGGCTACTGGATGCATTCAAAGCAAAAAGATTGGACCCATTCTCCGATAACTGGCTGTAGTAATTGGTACCCGTTGTTAATTGGCTAAATGACCCGTTATAGTTGGGTGCAGTGCCCGAAACATCCATTCGATAAACATTACCTCCCATTGTAACAACCCCTACTGAGGCAGAATTTGAATAGACATGGGTAATGTCTGATGAAGGTGCGCCGGTAACCGGATACCACAACAAATTCCCTGAAGCATTGGAAACAATGTAAACTGCTCCATTGTCGCCAACGATGATACCATCATCCAGGTTTCTGAAGTATACCTGGTTGAAATCCGCTGTAACTGATTGTGCAGGACTTAATTTCTCAACTTTTGTATTCGTTCCTGAAAGATCCAATTTGGCAATCAACCCGTCTTCACCAACAGCGAAACCTTTGCCGTTGGTTTTATCCCAGAAATGGAATCCATTGTAAAAACCAATGCTCGATGCTTGGGTCCATGTATTTCCTCCATTGGTAGTTTTATATATTTTACCCAAAGAATTGATGGCGAGTCCTTTGGTTGTGGTACTGAAGAAAATATCTTTAAAGTTAAAACTCACTCCAGTTTCTATGGTAGTCCAATTTGCACCTCCATCGGTAGTTTTTATCAATAAACCATCTGCACCGGCTGCGAATCCATTATTGTTATCAATCATCCAATTGCAAGCCAGATCCGTTGCTCTGAGTTTATCGGCCAAGGTTATTTCTGTCCAGCTACCAGCCCATGATGTACATTTTATCAGCTTTGAATTTCCGGCTAACTCAACCACAGCATAGCCTGTACCGGTGGATGTTTCTTTGAATGATATGCTTTTGATATCTGCTCCTGCCAACGCCGATGGCAATTTATTACCGCTCCAGGTTATTACACCTGAGTTGTCGCTGAAATATTCAAAAAAGCCCGACTTACCACCCAAATAACCCTCATAAACACCCCCATTACTCCTAACTACAATATCTACAAAATCAACCACCGAGTATTTGTTTAGTGCCAAAATGACCCAGTTTTGTCCGCCATCAACGGTTTTCAATAGTATCCCGCCTTTGGCCACGGCATAACCAACTGTTGTGCTGGCCATAGAAATTCGACTGATATCACCGGTGTAAATATCGCCTTCACGGAACCAGTGTTCACCGCCATCAACAGTGCGATAGAATTGTGAGATTCCATTTAGATTTCCAACCATTATTCCATTGTTGCCGTTGATAAATTGAACATCTTTGGCTTCAAAACCCGCTGGAATACCTGAAGTCTGAGAAACATACCATAGATCCATCTTGTCATTGTCTGGAACACTTTGTTTCACCAATTGATTTAAACTGTTGTACTCATAGACTGTATTGAGAATGTGAGAGGTGTAGAAATTATGGGTACCGTAGGTTCTGTCGGCATTGATTAATTCAAAATCCGTTGGATCCGTAACCAATTTCACTCCCGCTGGCGGCACTGTTCTGACAAGTGAGCCCGCTTGGTCGTAGTAATACAAAGTAAAATGATAATCTCTTGAAGGATATTGTACGGTCAGAGATTCAAGTGCTGACATACAATGAGCATAATAATCCTTTTGAAATGCAGATGCGAGCTCTTCCAGTTGTTGATTGCGACGAATTTCAGCGTTGTGATAGGCCACTTCATCCAAATATTTACTACATGGATTTACATAAGTCACAGTTGGCAATGGCTCTAAGTCACACTTATTAAATTCCCTTTTTAAACTCTGTTGAATGCTTGTATTTTTCTTTCTAATTGGAATTGGCTGAGAGTTGATAAAATCGGAATATGGATTTAAATAAGCCACAATGGGGGCAGAGCAATATTTCATGACGTCTGCCGGAGTATGCCCTGCTAAATTTCCATAATGATCCGTAAAGCGCAACCAACACTCACAACTTGTGTTTTTGGAGAAATTCGCAATGTTTGTTACCCCTGCAAATTGTGATTTTTGCGCATAATAATGATACTGCCACCAGCAATCTGCATCGCAGCCTTGATCTTTGAATTGAGAATAGGATACGGGTTGAAACTCTGGATAATCCGTATGTGGGAATTCGGTATTCATGGCATTTACCCACCGGTTTATATAAACGCCATATTTCAGTGCACATTCGCATTCCAATGACCCAATTGAGTCCTCCGTCATAGATATTTGAGTAAACCAAGCTGGAGGGTTGGTCATTGATGAAAATTTATTATTGAAAGCGATCACCGCATTCATCAGCACTTTCTGTTGTGCTGTTCCCGAATTGAGCAATCCATCTGTACTCCCCCACAAATCACATTCATGGCAAAACGACATTTGACAACCATAGAAGGTTGCGAATTGATTGATGTTTACCGGGGTAGACGAAAGCGGCGTATCACAACCCGTAAATTGAAATAGATTATAGGCGTATCCTAATCTAAATGCTCTGATATAGTACAAGTAATTGGTTACACATTCGCATGGGAATAATGAATCGTTGGCAACGATGGCAATAGTTGGTCCACCACTCATATTGAAATTTTGCACTTCTTGCGCATACCATTGATAATTTGAGCAGTCCCCCGTGTTACTTGTTTTTATTGGCGGATCACAGTCTGGACATGAACTTATCGGAATACAAGATACAGAACCGTAAATTTCCTCGTATATACCGTTGTTGAATTTCACCATGACGGTAAAATTGTGTTCTTGGCCTACCAATGAACCCTGACCATCAGTTCCAATGAGTCCCAACTCTACGATATTGGATATACTGCCATTGGAAGTGAAGTTATTCAAGTTTTTCCTGTAAAGTCTAATCGCACAATTGCTAATTACCACATTAGAAATTGGATTTTTGAGTTCAATACTCGTTTTAATTTCATTGTCCCCCCAAACTGGATTTTTCAGTGTGGCATTTCCAGATCCAACATACGATTCGAGTAATTTTGTATACAAATCGCTGGCCATCAAATCAACATCCGTAGTTGGATGATTTGAGACAAAGTGGGACAACAGGGCTTCAAAATCTGCTGTAGCATCAAATTGAATATTGTCACAAACCATTGGCACAGGATTACGACAAATCCCCAACCTTCCTCTAGAAACTGTACCAGATATTTGCACAGTTGAATAGGGTGCATTACCGGTGGCAGAATACCATGCCGTAACTGTAAATCCACCCATCAAATTACTATTGTCAAATTTAAAATTGGTAAAATATTCAATTTGTGACAACTGCGAAGTACTAAAACTTGAAGGAGCGTAAGTATTGAATTGAATTTCAATATCATTAGTAGAAGGAGATGACCCATTCTGGAAGATCCTAAAAAGGCCCGAGCCAGTGTATGACCAACGCAAATTATTATTAGATGTACTTCCAAGATTATTTCGAATAAATCGAGTCACAACATTGGCATATAATGTTTCCAAATTCACATTGGAATTGACGAGATTATTCCCTTTGGCAACGGCACTTAGAAGTGTGGCTATATCGTTGGCATAATCAGTATTTTTACAATCATCTTTAAAATTACAACTGCCAAAAGGCAAGCAACTACGACCTTTTACAATGACAGTATTACCCGAACTGAGCTTTGCATCTATTTCAAAAAAATATAATCCTGTGTTTGGGTCATGCCCTTTACTTTCAAAATTCCTCAATTCAACAACAGTATCTGAACTCCAATTGTATCCCAAAGGAAACTCCAATATGACATTGCAGTTAGCAGATACTGAGGAAGAATTAGTAAAATGAGCAGTCAAAATGTTATTGGAAATAGATGGATTCCAACTCCAATCTCCAAAAGAAGATCCAGGGATACCTGGTGCTATAATAGCCTTGTGGACAGTAGGTGTAAACCAAACGTCTTCATATACTTTGTGGTTTGATTTCAAGGTTCCCTTCTGAGACATTTCATTTAACCACAAGGTAAAATCCATATCCAATGGACAGGCCTTACCATAATAGGATCTGTTAAATTGCGCTTTGTCTTCGTCTATTGGTTGAGCGGCTGCATCTGCACGCAAATCAAATCTCTTAATCTTATTTGAGTAATACTTGTATGTATTATGCGAGCAAGGCTGATTGTTGTCTGTGTCAAAATCACTGTAATCCATGTTTGACTCAAATGGATTGAAATCGCCATCTGACAAACCGATACAATGATTGATTCCGCGATTGCAATTATCCGTATTAGAAACCCAATCATCTGCACTTTGTGCCATTAACTCCTGCTTGTAGCTTAAATACAAAGATCGATATGTAGCCCATTGCTGATTGAGTTGTTCTGTCGTAGATGACGGTGAACCAAAATTATCGTAAGCGGGTTTGGGTGGCGTTGGCGCTGGCAGTGGCGAGCCGTAATAAGAAGGACAGTTAACAGTGATTGCGGCTACATTCAACATGGAAGCAGACCCTTGCCACTGATCAACTTTTGACTGCATTGCTGTTTTTTGTGAGCTTCCGTTAGGACTGAGGAAATATGGATCAGCATTTACCAAAGCGTTTGTTGAAAGCAAATTTGGAAAGTGAGAAGTTGCATCGCTCCAAGTATTGATGTTCAAAATCATGTCGTCAAATTCTGAACTGGTTTTACCGTATTGGGTAAACGATTTATTGATGTTTGCGTTGCACCATTTGTTATAGCAATATTCTGGGTGATAATACACCAAACTCCACGCCCATGAACTCCGCCAATTTGATATAAAGTCAGAAAGACGCTTTAAGTTCTCAGGATAGCAATAGGTAATTCCTGATTGAGTAAAGGAGGAGTTACATTCTGGAACATACGTACCATCCGGTAGCTGCAATAGTCTAATTTTACTTCGGGTAATTCCATCCGATTCATAATAGCCCGAGACGAGGCTACTGCCCGAAGGACCAATTAACTCCATTTGAGGATTTCTCCAATACGCAGCATTGGAATTTGTAATAGGTAATCCACCGTCAGGCAGTAAGTTGAAGTCATTGTAGATACTCAATGGAAATAATGTGGGATCATTTAGCCCAGAAATGGTATTGAGATATTCACCATATTGTCCATTGGGTGCCATATCACCCAACATCATTTGGAAGGTGGCTTCGCACAAATCTGGCCCTTTACAAGGTTCCATACAACGATTGTATTCTTCAGTCCACTCTTCCTCTGTGCCACGGCCAGCAAGTACGTATTCATCTTTTGTCCCCAATGCCGCCGCACATTCTTCACATGTAATATCACATCCCTCATAGTCCAATTTGGCCTTTTCTTGTTTAAGCAGTGTGTCGAACGGGGTAATACATGAGTTGCTTTCTGGGTTCATGTATTGCTTTAAGTAATAATCATAAGCTTCTTTGTTTACACTGAGCGTTTTTGTGATATGATAATTACCTATACCCAAATTGTAGCTAAGCGAACCCAGATATTCTGAGAAATAGACTTCATTGCTACAGTTTGTATTGAGTATGGGATGTCCGATTCGAATTTTCTTTGGCAAACCAGCCAACATGGTACCACAGTCATCACGGATGGCTATTTCAAGATCATAAATACAATCAAAACACATGTTTGATACGCATTCTGGTGATACAGTCATCGGTGTAATTCCGTAGTTGAAGACATGAACACCGGGTTCGCTCACCAGTAAATATGCATTATACTCGAGCGCAGTATTATCAATGTTTGAGATATTTAACAGTGATTTACCATTCAAATCGGCCGCAAATAGGTCAGCGGTAATATTTGTAGACGAACTTGGATAACTATTTACAGCTGCAACATTTCCTGGTTTTGTACCTGACAGGGCCGTGGCCACGACTCGGCCTTCTTGGTCTAAATAGCTAATTGAAACTTGACCGTTTGGATCAACAACCATATTTTTCTTGTAATGGCGGGCAAACCCCACTTCACTACCAAAAAGTCTATCTAATTCTATTTGATTTGGCTGTCCATAATAGTATTTGGTCTCATGACCACTGCCCAATTGATGATTTTGACCAACGCCACCTTGCCGTCTTATTCTTCCTGTGTTATCTGGTGTATATTCAACTTGATTGAACGGAAATCCAGCTGCATCGGGAATGAAAGCATTGTTTCCAGTTTTGTTGGGATTGGATGGACTATAATATTGCCCTGCTCCTGTTGTGTTTTTTAGTGCTCCAACGGATGGGTTGCAACTAGATTGATCTACGTCAAAATCCGCCCATGAATATTTGTCCCCCGTTGTATTTACATTCAAATTGGCATTATAGGTAAGGGCGGGGGACTGCAACGGCACGGGCAAAATATCAATGGCTTTTCGTCCATTGTAATCGTAAACACTCTCAGCGGCCACTGCTGTATTGTCTGAATTAATTTTAGTTACGGTTTGCCGTCCCCTCAAACTACCGTCAAAGTAATTGGCAATCTCCTTTTTCTTTCCTTCCTCAGCAAAAACACTGGAATACTGCCAATTCAAATCTCCTTGGTGTGCATTGCTCACGTAATAATATGAATTAGAACATGCCCCTGCCGTAGGATTTGTTCCCTCATCAGGTCGACTCCAAGCACCAAAAACTTCATTCGATGGACTGGCCAACAATCGACCTACTGCCCTTACCCTAAATATCAAATAACCTCGTTCATAAACCAAGTTTAGTTTGTAGGTAGTGAACGCCGTACTAATTCTGGTTGAATTTGTTTTGAAATTCCACTTGATTGCACTCGCTGATAGTGGAGTGTTTAAATTGGAGGAGTAGTCATCTACATAAGCCCATTCTAGATCATAAGATTCAGCACCTGATATTGTATTCCAATTCAGAGTTACCTCATCTTTGTTTCCATCGCCATTCAAATCAGAATCCGTAACTGAAACACACTCGGTAGCTGTAGTGGATAAATTATAATACCTTTCGATATCAATGGTGCCTTCCAGAATGAAATTATCAGCTGGATTTGAAATTGTATTACCAGCAGCGTCTTTAATTTCTAAAATTTTAATTTCCATTTTATGAGCACCGGTGAAACTGTAAGCAATACGGTCTCTATAAGAACTCCCCGGTGCTGCATTGGGATTATATTCAACCGTTAAATCTACATTTTGTGTAGATACAGCCAATGAAGCATTCGTTTTTTTAATTTCAACTTTTATCGTGTAAACAAATGAATTTGAATTATACACGGGATAGGTATGATCTACATATAACAAAATTGTGTTACTTACCTTTTTATTCGTGAAACCTGAAGAGGAATTTACCGGCAAACTTGAAAACAAGTTATCCGTAACGGTAAAAGATGCAGTAGGAACAGATGTAATACCTGAGCTGGCCAATGAGCCTGTTATTGGTATATGTCCGGCAATTGAGTACTGTGAAATAATCATGCCTAGGCACAATGTATAAAATTTCCAAATTGATAACTTCTTCAGGTTTTTCATCTCAATT
>JACCEA010888647.1_pt1 | contig 22383 bp, 47 predicted proteins | sample 7449851 | NCBI WGS metagenome assembly JACCEA01 (sample SAMN15323453, study PRJNA562643) | freshwater metagenome | isolation source: river surface water | place: USA:Blue River Watershed | collected 2017-08-18 | reverse complement strand
TAAGCCCAAGCATTTTATAATTCCAACAGCTAGACCATGCGCCATGTTTTCTATGCCGTCCTGACCTACAAATAGATTCATTTGTTTTCTGACCATTTCGCCGTTTTTGCGAGTTCCGTACCACTCAATATGTAAACAGTCATAGCCTTCTGAGTGCTGCATGGTTATTTGAATTTTCTCTGGTCTTGGTTCCTTGGCTATCTGAATGAAGGCTTCCTTAATTTTTAACATTACGTCCGACTTATTATCTGAAGTTTTTTAATAAGCCAATTATTCTTATACAGCTCATAAACTTGGCAAAACTCCCCCGTCTCTCTGGTCATATTTTTACCTTGCCAACTTCCACAGCGTCTAACAGTTTTTCAAGCACCCAAGTCATAGGCCGGTCATTCTTAACTGCTAACTCCTTGAGTCTTTTGTGTAGGTCTGGATGCACTTTTATCATTACTTGCTTAGCCATTTTATTACTCCTTTCATATCCTAGAATAGGATACCCTTAGTATACTTTTAGTATCCTACAATACATACAAAAGATATACTTCTGCTATTCTATAGATATAGCAAGCATCTACTAATCCAAACTTGCTATAACGAAAGAGGAAGTTATGAAAACACTTAAAGAAATTTTAACAGGCGATATGACCTACGACAACAGTTGGAAAATTCTAGCCCGTCAAGACTCAGAAGGCAACTTTTCACTCGATAGTGAAGCACAGTTTTATTCTACGCAGTTTGAAACTCCTACTGGCTGGGCAGTAGTTAGTCGCAACGCTGATTATATGGACGCATTCACAAAATATGCCGAAGTGCTATTCCACTATGAAGAGGCGCAAGAATGGAAACTTGAATTTGCACAACAGTTTTTAAGTGCCTAAACCCTATAGCACAAACACAAAAAGCCTCGAGCATCTACTCTCGAGGCTTTTTTCATCTTCTAACGAAGATAGGAAGTTACTCGCTCTAGCCGTTGAATTGCTTCAATCCTCTAACGAGGTCAGCTCGAGCTACAAAAAGAGTCTAGCACACCTACCCCTCGAGCACCAACGTTTTACCCCTATCTTTAAGCATAGGATCAAACTTAGCTTGCAGCTCAGCAGCTAAAGCCATGTGTAGGTCATAGGTTAAATGGTTTCTAGCAATAGCTGAAAACTCAACAAGCAGATCGACGAACAACTCTCGAGCTTTAGTAGTAGAGGTCAAATTGTCAATCTGGGACGCTTTAAGCACCATTGAAGACACATTGCCTAATTGCTCAATGACCAACTCATAGAAGTGTTGTAGCTTCCAGGCGAGTTTAGCCGCTTCTATTACATCGTCAGGGTCGGAGGCTGGGTCATCTCTTAGTCCTGCTAGCTTCTCGAGTAACAACATAAAATCAGGCTCATGTCCTATTAGCTTCTCAGCAGCAAGCCTGGACATGCCTATCTCTTCGTCTATATGGTGAGCCTTGTAGTTTTCGTCTATGACACCCTGGGCTTTAAGCTCGAGTAGGGTTGGGTTATTGTTGCGGGTCATTGCTCACGCTCTGGCAAAGCTTTGTGTATATGTGGAAATTTTACAAGTCTTTCTGCGCCTGTGGATGGGTCAGTCATAAGAACCTCATGCCCTTCTGATTCTGCCAATTCAGAAAGCTTTTTATAACTGCGCTCATCAAATGTAAAAGCAACACGTTTACTCATCCCTCACTCCAATCAATTAAATGAATAAGCAGCACCAAAAAGCCAGCATCTTTTTTATAGGAGTCTAACAGCATTTCATATTTATAATCAGAATAAACAATTGCGAAAATTATATAAAAAGCTATCACCTTAAAACTCCGTACTGGCTAAGAAGCCTTTAGGAGAAATATCTGCCCATGCCCTAAATGTTGCGACAATGTGCGTATGTCCGATTCCAAAGCATCCGTACTGAGCGCAATTATTTATCAACTCTTCATCGTCGTCATGGAAAAACTTAAAATCCTTATCTGGGTCACATTCGTCTATACTTTCCCAAGGAAAAGGTACTCCCGTCATTTCTTCATAGGTCGAGCCGTGATGGTTTAGCCACAGCTCAGGAAGCTCCTCTTTATTTTCCGCCACGTACCAATCGGGTTCAATCTCAAATACTTTTTTCATTTTCCCACATCTCACACTTCCATTTTGCCGAACTGAGCTTTTTATACCGCTTTCTATCGCCCCATTTTAGTTTCATGCCGCACATCCAATTTTTACTACATCGCCAATAATAAAAACCGAAATTTGAATAAGCATCAAAATTACAAATATCATCAGCAATACTAGAAACGGATTATCACTCCACATTTCTTTGATAACTTTCATCCTCACTCCTCTCTACTGCTAGGAATGCCTCTAAGCTGGCTTGTAATTTATTTTCTGCCTCTGCTGAATTACTAGGAGTATTCCTGCGCTTTACTGAATTTAGAGGAATAAATTCAACCATATCAAGAATAAAATTTCCATTTTCCATCCAATCATAAACGGGCTTGTACCCTTTGCTTAGAGCGAATTGCTCTAACGCAGCAATGATTAGGGCTTGTTCGTAATACTGCTCTAATTCAGCCTGAATACCTAGATACCAATTAAAGCGCAAATTTGGTAAATTCAAACCATAAACATTTCCAGATTCCCAAAATCCTAAAGCCCCAAGTTCATCGCATTTTTCTAGTTGTGTTTTTATGTCAGATAGTTTCACTGTATACCTCCATACACCACTAAGTCATGCTCACGCTTTGCCCTCTGAATCTCTAGCTCTGTTTCATACCAGTCATTGCTTCCTATGTATGCTGATGCCTCCTCTGCTATTTGTGCTAGGGCTAGGTAAAATGAAGTCTCTATACAATTTGTAGAAAACTCTTTTCCTACCATTTTATAGCCACCTGAAACCCTGTGTATTCTTCCTGATACAGAACCTTTCTCTGTTTGTAGAGCAAACGCATGTTGTGTTTCGCTTAGCTGGACAATGCTTAATTCGTGTATCATAAATCACTCTCCGCAAAGACATCTATCCAAAGAACACCCCTATCGCCCAACTCAGCAGCTTCGCTTATGCAGGTATCTATCAACTGGGTGAATATAGGTGTGTCCTCTTCTAAGATGATAGGGTTTAATTGAACGAAGCTGAGTACATGAGTTTCCATGTATTTACCAAACTCATCGGGGCTTGTAATCTTAAACTCATTGGTTAGTCTCTCTAAATCCAGAAGAATGTTTTCCATCTCTACCGTAATAGTCAATTTGCCATTTTCGTATTTTGCTGTCATAAGCTACCCCCCTCGTCAAAGTGGGGGTCATCGTATTCGGGGGGATATAAATCATCTCCGAGGAAACCATTGTCCAAGAAATCTATATCAATCCTCTGACTTTGTATCCATGTAGTTAGCATCCAGACATGAGCCTGTAGCTCACCAGATTCAGGAGAGAATCTATCTAGTCCCTTTTCTCTAATCCTACTATCCAGATACAGAATCCTCTTTACTACTTTAGACATGTGCTTGTGACCATCTGGGTAGTAGTAAAGGCAATACTCCAACTCATCATATAGATGTTCTGGAATAAAGTATTTAAGCTCATCCACTAGCCTTTCAATCTTGTTCATAGGCATGAACACTAAGGGCTTTTCTATTACTGTTATTGATATACTCATATCGAATCCCTTCAACCTGGATTTACTAAGAGCCTGCTCTAAGGTTGGGTTCTTAGTTGTCTTATTGTACCCTCAGAAGTTGACAAATGTCAAGCATGTAGTTTACAATGCTAGTATGTCTAACGAAATGACATGGGAAGAAGCACAAGCAGTTATTAGGAAGAAAGCAAAAGAAAAACCTCGTGGTTGGCAAAGTATCTTTGCTGGAAAGATAGGTGTTAAAAGGCAGTTCATCAATGACATAGTAAAAGGCAAAAGGCTTATACCAGAGAAGTACATAGACAGTTTTTTACAAGAATTTAGTTTACAGATTGTGGAGGATAAGTAATGACTATCCAAGAGAAGCTAAGTAACCTAGATACCTTTCACCAAGCCAGAGATAATGCCTATGGCACACTCACGTCATTGCAGTACATACAGGACGCATGTTATACGCTCGGAATGGATAGGTTAGCAGATAAGATTTATGGGTTTACAAACACCCTTGTAAATTCTCTGAATACTATGGATGAGTGTTTTGCCAATGAGTTGAATGGTAGATTTGAGGATTCCAAAAAATTTACTGGTGACGTACTTGGATTAGTTCTAGCCATGTCAACTAAGGAGGATAAGCAATGACGATTAAAGACTTGTTGAAAGAACAAAACGCTAGGGTGTCTATGGGAAATAGCTGGCTGTACTTTGACAAAGATATGCACAAGTGGATAGTCAGGACACAACCACGTGGCAAAATGGCATCTAAGGTAGTCAATGAGTGCGAGTTTGAATACGAAGCCGTAAAAGCTCTATGTGAGCTAGAAGGGATTGAGGTATGAATGAGAATGAGCTAGACAATCAAATACTGGCAATGATAGACATGATGACTAAGGACATAATTAAGCGGTGTGATGAGAAACAGGCTAGCTACATTTGTGGTTGGGATATAGGTACAGGGAAGGATAGAACGCATACCTATATCAAGACGGAAGATGGCTGGTCACGCTTCTCTGAGATGATAGACGGGGTAGAAGTGCATCCAGATAAGAACTACAGTGAGGAAGAGGTACTAAGAATGGCAGGATTGAAATGACGCTTACATTAGATGAGTACGTTTGGTGTGTGGCATATACGAGTTTCGATAGCGGACGTGGCTATGCTGCTGCGTATTTTACGGATAGGGCAGAGGCAGAGCCCCACAAAAACAAATCTGTAACCTTATACAAGGCTGGAGTGGTTCAAACATCGCTAGCGAGCTTAAAACCGAAGGTACAATGAAATGAACCAACTCCAAGAAACGGAAGCAACATTATTTGCTTACGAGCTTTTGATGCCAAAACATATGTTCTCACTCCTATGGAAAGCTAAAGCCCCAATAGAGCATCTAAGTATTATATTTGGGATAGATGCTTACACAATAGTAGCTAGGGCAAAAGCTCTAGGGTATGAGATAGGAGATTGAATGATTAGCAATGTCTATGAATTACCAGACTTAGATACATTGATATTGAATAAATACATCACGGTACGCAAGCATCCTACAGAAGATTTGTATATCTATAACTATACAGCTAAAACGCAATATGACAACCTATGGAATGAAACCACAATGACTTGCAGGGGGTTGATAGCTGATGGTGAGGGTAAGGTAGTATCAAGGCCGTTTAAGAAGTTCTTTAACTTAGAGCAGGTTGAATCTCTACCTAATGAGCCTTTTGAAGTGTGGGAAAAGATGGACGGTAGCCTTGGTGTTAGCTATTGGGTGAACGGTGAGCCAAGGCTTGCATCAAGAGGTAGCTTTGAGAGTGAGCAAGCTATTAAGGGTACTGAGATGCTTCATGGGCAGTATAGGGATAGCATAGGAGTTTTGAGTCCTGCCTACACTTACCTTTTTGAAATCATTTATCCAGAGAATCGCATTGTGGTTGATTATGGGCAGACACGCCAGCTTGTGCTTTTGGCGGTAATTGACACTTATTCTGGAAAAGACTTCTCTGGACTTGACTATTACAGCATAGCTAAAAGATTCACATCGCCTTGGTATGTTCCAGTAAAGACACTAGAACAACTAAGTCTAATAAAGCGCAGTAATTTTGAGGGTTTCGTAATTCACTTCAAAGGTGGTTTACGGGTAAAGGTTAAGACTGAGGAATACGTGCGCTTACACAGGCTTCTTACTGGTATCAATGAGCGAATGATACTCCAAGACTATCTAATGACTGGTAAGCCCATAGACGAGCTAATAGAACGTGTTCCCGATGAGTTCTACCAATGGATAAAAAGTGTCGAGAATAAGTTCAAAACAGAGTACCGACTAATAGAAGTCTGTGCTAAAGAGAAGTTTGAGGAATTAAAGGGAAGTGCTAGTAGAAAAGAGTTTGCTCAAGCTGCAATACCAACAGGATACTCTAATGTTTTATTCAGGATGCTAGATGGGCAAGACTACAGTGAAACTATTTGGAAGATGATTAAACCAGATGTGAAGTCATTCAAGATTGATAGCGACGGATTGACATACCCGAATAAGTAATGTATAGTTGAAAATGGATAGGAACTCCGCCGACCTAATGATACCACGGCTCTGAACCAAGGCTAGACCTCGCAGTAGGAGTCACCCGAACCCCAAGAAGAAAGTATTTTACCTTGGGGTTCCCTTATTTGATTTTAGTGAGCAGGTAGTGTATACTTCTATTGCCCTGCTAGGGAATTGCCTAAGAAGCTAGAGAGTAGTTAAATGCTACTCTCTTTTTTATTTCCATAGATAGCCAAATCATGTGAAGTGAAATCACCCTTAATTAAAACCTGTATTTCGGTTAATATACCATTAAGGCGCACCATTTCATCAAAGAGGAACTTTGCACGTTTTTCATCACCAATATCCTTGTAGAATCGGTATGTTTCCCAAAACAGTGATAAGTCGGGTGATTTGCGAATATACTCAATTTCCATAACTTATTGTACCCTTTCTTTTATCGGGTATTGACAGATATTACTACTTGATGTATGCTTCATCTGGTACTATTAAATTATGCCCAAAGCAAATTACTCCAAATCCGGAGGAAGGCTTGAAAAAAGAAGAGATGTTCACGCACCTCTTCTTTCTTTTTTATTCATTGCTTATATTAATACTTCAACCCTCTCTCTTCTCTTCTTATCATGTACCAGAGTGTACCAGATTTAGGATTTGATTTGGTGAGAATGAGAAATAATGAGACTGGTCTTACAAACCTTAATACTTTAGTATTAAGTGCTTCACAGTATTGATTTTTGGGTGTATCAGTCTTGACCAGACTGTATCAGAGTCGTATTATAGTCTTATGCTAAAAGCATATGAACAAATCAGGACGGAAGTCATAGCAGCAATGGCTAGAAGAGGGGTTAGCCAAAAACAGATTTCCGAAGAGACAGGATTATCCCCAACAACAATAGGAGGGTTTATTAACAAAAGAACAAGCCCATACAGAAATACCGTCGTGAAGATATGTGATTTTTTAGACGTGGAATGGAGGGGTAAGTAATGAAGGTACTTATCGCCTGTGAATTTTCTGGAACTGTTAGAGAGGCATTTACCGCACTTGAACACAATGCCTGGAGTTGCGATATTTTGCCAACCGAGATAGAAGGACAACACTACCAGGGAGATGTAAGAGAGATTTTAGACGAAGGATGGGATTTTGTAGGCGCACACCCCGATTGTACCTATATGACAAATTCAGGGGTTAGATGGTTATACAACAAGGATAAAAGTCTGAACACACAACGTTGGATACTTCTAGAGGAATCAATGAACTTTTTTAATTACGTAAAGGGAAAGATTAAAAAAGGATACCCATATAGGTATAGACAAGAAGATTTAGAAAAGGTGCGAGATATGGAAACGGAATGGAGTAAGCGATGAGTAAAACTATTAGGGCATGGCATTTTTGCAGAGAGGATATGACACTCGGCTATGGTGACGGTAGGAAAATCGTAAAGGATGAAAAATTAACTGTAGACCCTGAACGTTTAGAGCTTTGTGGCTATGGGTTACATGCCTCTGAGCGTTTAATTGATGCTTTGGGTTACGCAGAATCAAACACTTTGTGCCTAGTTGAATTAAGTGGAAAAATTTTAATAGGCGATGACAAACTGTGCGCATCTGAGAGAACTGTAATTGAAGTTATGGATGCAGAAAAGATAATTAGAGAATTTACAAGGTGGGCTGCTTTACAGGTGTGCCATTTATGGCATTGTCCATTGATTGTAAAAGAGTACCTAGAAACAGGCAATGAAGAAATAAGGGCTGCTGCATGGGCTGCTGCAAGGGCTGCAAGGGCTACAAGTGCTACAAGGGCTGCAAGGGCTGCTGCAAGGGCTGCTGCATGGGCTGCTGCAAGGGCTGCAAGGGCTGCTGCATGGGCTGCTGCAAGGGCTACAAGTGCTGCTGCAAGGGATGCAAGGGATGCTGCATGGGCTGCTGCAAGGGCTACAAGTGCTGCTGCATGGGATGCAAGGGATGCAAGGGATGCTGCATGGGATGCTGCATGGGATGCTGCGTGGGCTGCTGCAAGGGCTGCTGCAAGGGCTACAAGTGCTGCCCAAAACGAAAGATTAGAAGAAATGATAATGAGCAAAATGGGGATAAAATGAAAATCTTCTTTCTATACGGATTCTTCTTATTTGCCTTCATTGCGGTTTTGCAGCTTGCTACAGATGGACTTAGCCACACCTTTTTCTACTTTGCAGTTGCATCAGTCATAAGCCTTGATGGTTGGCTAATTTCAAAACTGTACTGGAGGCAGTATGAGTCCTGAGCAAAAGAGAGATACCTACTTAGGTAGGACATGGGGAGATATGGTTTTATCCTGGATTTCTTTTACTGGTGATTCAATCCTAATGAGCTATAAAGGAATGGATTTTCAATATCCTTGGAGAATCTTTAGGAAGCTATTTAAGAACACAACGCCACGCACAGAAGGACTTTACTGCTTTGAATCACGTCTTAATGGACATGATGGTAAATGGGGTTGGGGATTACCAAGGTTTAACTGTGAAGTGCATCCTATGGATATGGGTGGAGTTTGGCTAGAAGCACAAGTAGCTATGGAGGTAGCGGCATGAATGAACAAACCATCAATTTAGTTAAAGATTTTGCCGAGCAACTTAAAGCGCAAATTATAGAGGTATCACCCAAAGTTTTAGATGTGGCTACGCTGATTGTAAGGGTTAATTCTGTTCAAGAATTTATGGCTGGTTTTGGCTTTCTAATCCTTTTAGTGATAAGCCTTACAATTGGGATTAAATGCCAACGCAAGGTTATAGAAATAAACGACGATATTGATAGTTTTGGCTACCAGATGGCAATGATACTTGGTTTTGTTTTCGGAGCAGCATTTCTCATTATGATGCTTACTCGGTTCCTTAATATATGGAATTACATCGGCGTATCTAACCCTGAATTAAAACTTGCATACGACATCTATAAGTCTATTTTTCAATAAAGGCAATTCGAGGCTACTCACTCTTGCACACGCCGACCTACTGAATGTAGCGGTTATTAGAAAGGACTCCTCACACAATTATTTTATTTGTTGAACAGTCAAGGGTTTACGGGGACTGTCTATGAATAAAGATTTTAGAACTAAGCCCTTGGGGTAGCAGGGGCTAAATAAATGAGGAGAATGATATGGATGAAACTATATATAACGACTTCCAGAAGTACGCAAGTAAGCAGGAAAAAGATTGTGCCAACACAATACGGCTAGCCCTTTTGAATATGTCTAAAGATGTGAATGTAAATGTGGCAATAACTGCAATTGGACTAGCGGTTAGTGAGTATTTAACGGATAGATATTGTGACACGAAAATACACAACTACAGGGCATTATGCAAAGAGGATTTGGGTAAATGGTTTGCGGCAATCAGTGAACAGAAAAGACGCATAAAGAAAACTGGCAACAAGTTCAGCGAAGAGATAGACCCGATTCTACAAGCTATGGGTGCACATCTAACCGTAAGGGAGTTGAGAAAATGCAGCTAGACGAATTGATTAAATATCAGCAGCTAGTCATAGAGAATTGTACAGATAATTTGTTTTTTGTTGTTTCAAAAGAGCAAGCCATCTTAAAGGCATTGCAGTATTTACGGGTTATTGAGCCACTAAACGATATGGATTTTGGAGGTAGTGATGGAATTACAAAGTAGCAATATAGGTGAGCTATGTGCGGCGTTGGTTAAGGTTCAGGGAACTATAGGTAAGGCTAGTAAGAGTGCAGCTAACCCGTTCTTTAAGAGCAAGTATGCAGACCTCAATGAGATGATTGATGTAAGCAGGGAAGTCTTGCCTGAGAATGGACTTAGCGTAGTTCAGAACGCTACTCTGGTTGACGGTACGCCTACACTTGTATGTACTATCATGCACGTATCAGGGCAATGGATTAGAGGATTTTACGAACTCAAACCAGCTAAGCAGAATGACCCTCAAGCTATGGGTAGCTGTATCACCTATATGCGTAGATACTCTCTTGCCGCAATGCTAGGCATAGCTCAAGAAGATGATGATGCTAACTATGCTAGTAAGAAGCCTGAGCAGCAAAAGCCTAAGCAAAATCTACAAAATGTAGAATCTACGCCTAAGTTTGAAGAACTGGAATCTGCTAGCAAGCCAGAAGCAAAAGCGGCAACGCTTACACAAGAACGTGTTGATGCTATGAGTAAGGAACTTGAGAAACTAGGTTATCCAAAGCGTAATGAGCAGCTAATACTTGCAAGTAGTGTGCTAGAGAAGCCTGTTAAGGACTTACTGCATCTAACTGACACAGAAGCCTTCGAGGTTTGGAGTTATGCCAAGAAGGTAGCGAAGGCTAACGTAGCATGACTCTTGAGATTGTTCCCACCCAAGACGATTTACCAAGCATCCCCACATTGGAGGAGTGTGAGCGAGACATTGACGAAGGAATGAACCACTTCGTCAATGTCGGTAGAAGGTTCTGGCAGATTAGAGAATACAAACTACATCCACAAGATAGGTTTGAAGATTATCTGAAAGAAAAATGGGGGTATGGGTATGCCAACGCTGGACATAAAATTATCGCAGCAGAGACATATGAGGATGTAAAACACATAGTTGAGCCGCATAGAACCAATGAAGGACAAATGAGGGTACTGGCACAAGTACCGAAAGAAGAAAGGGAGCTTGTCTACACGCTAGCTTACGAGGCTACAGGTGGTAAGCCTACAGCTAGCAGCATAAGAAGCCTTGCCGTAGCTTTGAACGAGCTTGTAAGCACTGGTGGATACATCACGGTAGATGATTCTGGCACACAAAAGCGCATTAGCAAAATGTCACCAGAGAAGAAAGCGGCATTTCTTGAAGCCTACCTTGACCGTGAGACTTGGGAAAGGCAACAACAGCACATTGCAAGGGGAAGTTTAAGCACAAACCTGGCTAATCCTATGGTGAATAAAATCTCTTTACCAAGTAAGCAAATCAATAGACTAATCAATATGGCTGGATGTGCGCCAGAAGAAGAGATAAGAGCGTATGAGGTTGAGTTTAAGCACAAGATAGCAAGACGAAACGAGGAAAGGATTAAGACGTGAAAAATCTATTGATTAGGGACTTAAACAAGATTCTTCAAGAAGCTAGAAATAATTTGTATACAGATAACCGAATGAAGGTAATTGAAACTAGAGAAGAGGTAGATAGGTTATGGTTGGGCTACGAAAAGACCGCTAGTGATATTAAGCAGCTTATTTGCGATATAGAGGGTTCTTAGTGAAATATCCTAAAGAACCAGATGCAGCTATTAAGAGTGATTGGTACAAACATGTGAAGAGTTTCCAATGTTTACGCTGCGGGGATTTTGGAAGCGAGGCTAACCACTTTGAGGCTTTCATTAGTAGTAAGACGGGCTTGGTGCTTCCTAGAAGCCACAAGGGACGTGATGGCTTTGGATGCTTCCCATTGTGCGAATCCTGCCATAGAACAGCAAAGGATAGCTTTCACAATATAGGTGAGCGTAATTTTATTGAAACACAGCTACCAACATCAAAATACGTTTATCAGTGGTTTGGCACGACAATAAGAGATTTTTTCTTAGAAAGGGAAGGGAAGATATGAACTGGAATGATTGTACAGATAACCCACCAAGAAGTGACGGGACATATTTACTAAGGTTTAGACTGTTAGATGGTTTTCATTATGTCTCAAGTCAATATTATGCAGAAAGCGATTCTTGGGATTGCCGTTTCTTTGGCGAAGAGTCAGATATGAATAATGTTGCTACCCATTGGTGCGAAATAATCCCACCAGAGAATGAGGGTTATACAATTTTGCCATCAGGAGAAAAACACTGCCCTCACTCTAGCCCATTTGCCTACTGCCAGCAATGCCCTGTATCACCATGTCCTATTGGGTTAGGTGAGAAATGAAATTCTACAAAATGTAGAAAAATGACATAGCGACAATCTGGCTACAATTATGTTATAGTGACCAATGAAAGAAGCCCTCCACGAAGTTAGTAGCTTCCGAGGGCATTACACCGTACGGGGTGCAACGTGCTGATTATACCTGAAAAGGATTATAGCACATCCCAAACAAAAAATACGGTGTTGTCTAGAAAGGACAACATGAGAGAAAAAGAATTACCGCATTTAGAAACGTTTGGGAAACCATACGCCAATCCAGGCTTACGGCTTGAAGCGATTTGGAATGAGGAAGTTAGCTTAGGGGCTAAGGGCTTGCTTAGCTATGTATCCAGCTTTAATCATCCAATAGCTGTATTTGAGATTTGCAACAGCTTGGGATTAAGCAAGGATAAGGTTTGGAAGCATTTATTTGAATTAATTAAGTTTGATTATGTAGATGTCCACAATCACGTAGTTAAAGTAAATTTTGAAGTGGAGGTTGAATAATGAAAAGCAGTTGTATAAACAATCCTCCAAAAGACAAGGTAATAATGATAAGAGAGTGGCAACTTGAGTTTACGGATGGGAATGAGTGTGCAGCAGCACTTTTGTCATTCTTTGAATACTGGCACAACATCAGGTTAGATATAGCTCATCGAGCTAAGCATGAGAAAGAAGTAGCAGAGAATCACGGGGATAATGAATCCTACATAAATGACTCTCTCTGGCAGTTTCATAGTGCAGATGACCTTGAAAAAGGAGTCATGATTTTTAAGAAGGACACTATCAGGAAGGGCTTAGCTGTACTCAAGGAAAAAGGTGTTATTCTAACTGGTAAGAATCCTAACCCAAGATACAAGTTTGACAACACGAATTTCTTCTTGCTTCAAGTAGAAGAAATCAATGACTTCTTGGAATACAGAAAAACCGAAAGTGCATATACGAAAAATCGTCTACGGGAGACGATAAATCCACATCAGGCAGCTATAAATCGTCAACGGACACCGAAAAGTAGCCGAACAATACCAGAGACTACTACAGAGATTACAAAAGATACTACTACAGAAGATATTAAAACCTTTTTGGAAATCGAAGATTCACAACCAGAAACCTTATCCACAATAAACAACCATTCTGATGAAATCATAGACGTAGATTACACACCAATAAATGTAGATAATCAAAACAATAACCCTGCATCTCAAACTGTGGATATATCAATACAAAGTCAGCTTGAAACAAAAATCACAAGGAAAGATTATCTACAAGCCTTTTACCAAGATGCCATTACGGTGTGGAATACCTATAAACGTCCAGAGTGGATTAGTCACCGTAGCCTTACCAACACGGTTAAAGGCAATCTAAAACGCTTTGCTGAATACTTTGGTGATGATGACTTGTCCTACCTGTTGGGATGTGCAATACAAACCCTTGCTGGTCAGAAATGGACTAACGGTGAAAACCTAACCCTAGCGAACTTGAGTAGCAATGACAAACTCATAGGTGCAGCAGAGGCATATCAACAAACTGGTGGGATGTCAAACACCGAGCAGATGTATCACAGCATAGTAGATGCCCTTGAAAAGAAATACGGAGGTAACGAATGAGTAACCTTGCCACAATCACACAACAAGCCCCTCAGAGTGCATACAGAGGACGTACAACGGCATTGTGCAACATTCCCAACAAGCTAACAAAGTGGAGTGACATAGAAGCCGATAGGAACACTAAGGTTGATTTCAAATCCTATGCTGCGGTATTCACCTTGTTCTGCGAGAGGCATAATCGTAAGTTTAGCTCTCAACTTGTAGAAGCCTACTATGAGGCGATATGTAGCAAAATGGGTAACTCTGAGTTTTTAGCAGCAGCTAGGGACTTGCTAACCGAAGAATGTCTCTTTGCGGATTTCCTACCCTACCTAGTTGAGCATGTGAGGGCACAGCGTACCAATGGGCCAGACCCCGTAAGCATGAGCATGAAGGAAGCTGGATACTATGACTGATGACTTCTTGGATGCAATGGGAGTGTTTATCGGTACATTCCAGACCTTTGACGACAATGACCAGAGGAAGCACAAAGGGCTAGCTAGAATCAGCGTAGGAACGCATCATAGCCTCAAGGATGAGCTAAGAAGTTTTAACAAACGTGGTGCAGGTGTCTACTGGATGGTGAATCATGGTGATGGCAATGGAAGGACTATACAGAACGTCACAGGGATACGCTGTTACTTCATAGACCTAGATGGTACTGCCTTGCTAGACAGATACCCCCTAGAACCTACAGCAATCGTAGAGACAAGCCCTGAACGCTATCACGTGTACTGGAAGGTCACAGATGCCCCTACAGAGAGTTTTAGCCACTACCAGACACGTCTAGCAGACCTGTTCAACAGTTGTCATAAGGTGATTGACTTACCGAGAGTGCTTAGAGTGCCAGGATACTACCACATGAAGGCTAATCCCTACATGGTGCGCTTAATGAGCGTAAACAACAATGAATACACGCATCTTCAATTTGTAGAATGGTTTGGACTAGAACCCTACGTTGCACCTAGACCGATTCCACCTATGCCTTTAGCTGTCAGGGAGTACATTGAGAGTAACTACAAGGGCATTAAGGGCAATCTAACCCGTGTAGCCACTACTCAGACAGGTTCACGCAACCAAACCCTCTACAGGCATGCCTGTGCAGTTATACAGGATGTCCAAAAGAACCTGATTGATAGCAATGACGCATATCAAGCACTAATTGAAGCTGGAATAATGGCAGGCTTAACCCAAACTGAGGCAGAATCAACCGTAAAGAGTGCTTGGAGAAGAAACAATGCAAACTGATTTCTCTTTCAATCCTATCTCAGCAGATGACTTGCTTAAAATGGAGATACCCAAACCACCAGAGATTATCAAGGGTTTATTACCTATAGGCTACTCAATGATTGCAGCACCCCCCAAGCAAGGCAAAAGTTTTACCTGCTTGAATCTGGCAATAGCCGTATCTTGTGGTGGAAGGGCTTTAGGGGCATTACCAGCAGTTCAAGGTGAGGTTTTGTACCTCGCTCTTGAGGATAACTACTACAGGGTACAGAAGCGTCTAAGGATGCTTACTGATGAGAAGCCAAAAGCTCTAAAGTTTGCTCTAGAGATACCTAAATTTCCTTCTGGTGGTTTGGAAGAACTTTATAACTACATTCACAAGAATCAAGTTTTGCTAACCATCATAGATACATTGGGCAAAGTGAGGGATGCAGCTAGTAAGTCAGACATTTATCAGGATGATTACAAACTAGGTTCAGCTATTCAGGCTTTAGCTCTTTCGGCAAACGCAAGTGTACTGGTAGTGCATCACACCAATAAGTCAACACAGCAAGAGGGAATAGGACGTGTGGGAGGTAGTACAGGGGTAACAGCAGCACTTGACTGTGCCTTGATGTTTGATAGGGATGTAGAGAACAAGGGTAAAGCTAGCATAGAGGTAATCAGCAGGGATATTGAGCCAAACACCTATGAGCTTGAGTGGAATCGCTTATCAGGTGGATGGGTTATGTCAAGTCAATCAGCGTATACGCATTGGAGTGATAAAGATGCACCTTAATTGCAAGCATTGTGGAAGCGTACAGCCTGTTTTATATCCATCTGGGAAACATCTTAGGGCTGATTGCTCTATTTGCGGCAAGTACATAAAATTTGTACCTCAAACATTTGACTGGGTAGCACAATACGAAGAAGCAGAATCTACAAAATGTAGAAAGGAAAACGCATGATTTTCAATTGGTTATTAAATCTATTCGGTTGTCACCACAAATGGGGTAAGTGGAATAAATTCCTGCATGAAATAGATTACTACGATGGCTTAGTTCTTACCTCAAGTGTAAACGAAAGAAGGCAATATAGAGTATGCGAAAAATGTGGATTAAGACAGGAGAGAAAACTATGATTCACTACATCAAAGGTGATGCAACAGAACCAATAGGTGAAGGACGTAAGCTCATTGTGCATATCTGCAATGACATAGGTGCATGGGGAGCAGGATTTACGGGCGCATTAGATAATAAATGGGAGATAGTCGGAAACTTCTATAGAGACTGGTTTGAAAATGAAAATGGACACTTTGAGCCAATGGTGCTAGGGGATATACAAATAATAATTGCGGAGTCTGACATACAGGTATGTAACATGATTGCTCAGTGTGGAGTAAGGACGAGAAATAACACTAAACCAATAGACTACAAAGCCCTAAGAAAGTGCCTAGAGAGAGTGAGTGACCACTTACTGCTGGATTCAATAGGCTTTGATTTACCAACCATCCACATGCCACGCATAGGCACAGGGTTAGCAGGTGGTAAGTGGGAATTGATAGAGCCGATTATTGAAGAGGAATTAAGCGACTTTGATGTATATGTCTACACCTTGGAGGTAGCATGATTTCTAAACAGATTAAGAAGCAATTTAAGGACTTTCCTGAACTTATACAAATTGTAGACAGACAGGAAGCTAAGGGAAAGGCTACCTATGGCAGCACCCTAGACCACAACAATGCAGATGTAAAAGAACGAGTGAATCACGCTCTGGAAGAACTTATTGGCGCAATGATGTATATGCTGTGGATAAGTGAAACGCAACAAGGGCTAAACAAGCAGTTAGTTGATACTGATATAAAAATCTTATCAAGCATAGCGGTAGGAGTTTACAGAATAGGGAAGGGGGGATTCTAATGGAACCTAGACAGTGCGAGGGATGTGACATAGTTTTAACTCGTAGAGCTAACGAGAGAAAAAGTAGTTTCCAAAAGCGAAAGTATCACAGTATTTTATGTGCCAACAAAATGAAGCGCACAAAGGCTTTGGCGTTGCATCCTGATAAAATATGCCCTAGATGCAACAAGGCAATCAAGGCAAGTGATTTTGCTCGCCCACAGACAATCAAGTTTGTTACCTATTGCTCAACAAAATGCTCCAACCAGGCTAGATACGCAGAGATAAGAGCTAATAAGCCCATAGATGAAGATAAACCAAAGGCGAAACGTATTCGCAAACCCCCGAAGTCAAAGGCAATCAAAGTGCTAATAACCGACACTTTCAAAGTTGCCGATTTCAAACCACCAGTATCAAAATCTCACTCTATAGAGATGATAGAAGAGTCTAGCTATCGGAAATGTTCATGCGGTGCAACAGCTAATCCTTGGACGGGTAAGTGTGCTACATGTCATATCAAGTCCTACGGATTAAAACTCTTAAACCCTAAACACATAGAAATTGTATCGGAGAACTACGTATGATTTACCTCTCTCAAGCCCTCATATCTGTCATAGGCATTGCGGCATTTGTTCTCTTGATATTCGGTGAAAAGCCTATAGAAGCAGCAGTAATCATCATTGCAACCTTGCTGCTAAGAAACGTCCACCATAATCCAGAAGCCTTTATACAATTTGTAGATTTTGATGAGATGGATAAAAAGAATGGAGTGAAGTAAATGGTAGAGCAACCTTACGAACCCTTAAAAATTGCCCTAGAGAAGATTGGTTACAGTTTAAGATGGGATGGATGTGACTATTGGGAAATTATGACCCATGAAGGCGAGCATACTGAGTTCTATCTCGTAGGTAAAGAAATGCGGATGAGAACTATGTCTAAAAGAATCAACTATGTTACGAAAACACAGACAGTTTTTAATCTTGAGAAATCTGGAATTAGAGAGTTTGATACCTGTGTATCCGTTGGGTCTGAAAATAGCTTTGTACAATTCTACGCCTATAGGGAGAAGAAGTGAAGATTAAAGACATATCAGAACTAAAGAATCCCGCCATGCGTAAACAGGCACAGCAGCAACAGCGAGTGAGGGGTAAGATACTTCAATACCCCTTTACTCTAGATATTCCTATAGAGCTAAGAAGCAAGAATGAGTTCACAGGCAACGGTGCAGGATGGAAGCGTTCAGAGGCTAAGAAAGAGTTTATACGCTGCATAGCATGGCTTGTAGGCAACCTCATAGATACGCCACATGAATTTCAATGGGTCACATTCACCAGAGTCTTAGGCAAAGGTGCTAAGCGTTGGGATGATAACAATATGGAAGGTGGCGATGCTACCCAACTTCAGGATGCGCTCAAAAAGTTAGGTTTCTATGTGGATGATAGCCCTAAATGGATAAGAGCCAGATGCCTACAGGATTACACAGAACGTCCAGAGAAGGGTTATACCCGAATTAAAATCGAAATGGAAGAGTGGAAATGATTCCAATAGGAAATTACATGATGTTTTTCGCTGCATATTCTATTTCTATTGTTTTTCTTACGTATTCTCTCATGCAGTACAAGTGGACACGCATATTAAAACTATCTACCAAGGGCTTACACACCGCCATAGCCACATGGGTAGTTTGCACCATCCTTTCACTAGGATTATTCGGCTACTGGTTTCTAGTTGCATTAGCATATTAAGGGGAATGTATGATTCTAATTGTCACAGGTACTAGGGATACACCAAGAGAAGGGGCTAAGGCTATTATCAGCGAATACTTGGACAGGTATAAACTCCAAAGCCACCCCATAGCGGTGTTTCATGGCAACAGTGGTAACGTAGATTTAGCTGTGACTGATTTAATGCCTCGATATGACAGTCTAGCTCCAGTAGGTAGTCAAGGACACTTGGTACACTTATCTTTTAATGTGTCTAAAGAGGAGTGGGCTAAGTATGGCAAGTCGGCAGGCCCAAGGCGAAATAAGCGCATGATAGAAACTGCGAAGGCATATGCTGATGACGTTGAAACATTAAAAGGTTTAGCCATTTGGGATGGTAAAAGCAGGGGTACAAAGGATTGTATGGATAGGATGAAAATAGCAGGTATAGAAGTTGAGGAGGTTAGGGTATGAACGAAATTGATACGGCAGACCATGTAAAACACATCCCAAGCGGTGAAGAGTGGGTAGTAGCTTGCGTGGTAGGGGATAGGTTGTCATGGGCAGGTTGGCCAGAAGGGTGCTAGGTAAAACGTAGAGAGTTGACTCCTCCATGTTAAAGTATCAAGACAATTTGATGCGTCTTGATACTTTAACATGGAGGATATGACAAAATGGCTACAAAGGCACATAATTTCTTACACGTAGAAAAAAACGATGTAAATTCTTGGGATATTGACAAAGGTGAGGTACAAAATGTCCTCAGAACCATTACAAACTCAATGTTTTCCAGAATCAAAGGAGAATATTTCGAGAGTCATACCGTGTGGTGTACCAAGTCACAAGGCGGTGAGGCTAATTTCTCCCTTAATGAACGAGCACCAGCACTTCCAAATTTCTTACGTGAACTTTTTTCAGATTATTCCAAAATGGAGCATGAAGCCTATGCTTGGGCTATCGTAGAACCCTCTGAGCGTTGTCCTAATCGCTACGCTTGGCACTTGACCAAACCCGTCTACATGACATGGAAGCTAGGCGTACAGGATGATTTGCTACCGAATGAGGATGTTCTAAGCGAGAATACTCATGAAATGTACGTATGGATGCAGCATAGTAAAATCTCAACCGTGTGGACAAAAAGTACCAGCGCATCCAAGAAATACTACAGCCTTAACAATGAGGTAAATCTACAATTCGGTGCAAACCTAAACCCTACCATTGACACCATGTTTAAGAACCTACTCACTCACACCCAATTGTACAGAGAGAAGTGAGTAGGGATTTATTTTCTCACACTCAGAATTTCTTTAACCATTTTCTAGGATTTCTATACAATTGCCCTCAAAACATGTATCGTTGCCGATGTAATGAGCGTGACCAAATATGTGCATTATTTCCCACAGCATTGTTTGGAAATAGCCATCCTTGATTTTTGACATTGCATACTCATAAAAATTTATTCTGTATTCATTGTCAAGGTTTCTGTAATAATCAGAGTAAACCTTGACACCCTTGGCTGTTAGTCTAACCCTAGCTGATTCATTCATATTTACTTGCATATTACCCTTTCAATTTCTTATACCAGAGTATTTTTCTTTCCCAGTTTGTCGAATCTCTTTCTTGAAATTCTTGGTGAAACTTGCATTGAAATTTCTTAGGCTTTGAAATGCAGCGTTAAACTTGGCTTTAGATTCTTGAAATTCAGGTGTAAATTTCACCTCATCTGGAGTTAAGCCGTTGGCTGTACGTGGGAATTTCCTTAATTCTAGGCTAGCCTGGCTTACTTCATTTTCAAGAGCATTTTGTACAATCAGTCCTTGGTTATATGTCATATCATCCCTTTCAATTTCTTACACTCAGAATTTTATTTTGAAAATCCTAGGCTAATAGCTCATCTTTGCATATCACAATTCGGCAATCCGATAAGATAGCTCTATTCCTATCTACATAATTCTCAAGCGTTTCAATATCCCTGTATAGCCAGGTGCTAGTGGTTTGTGTGGGTAATTCTGTTTCAATAGCACATGTGCCATCATTTAGGACAAAGGTTATAGCTTCAGGATACGCTTGCAGTAAGTGTGTAGCCATTTTCCTTATTCCTGTTATAGCTAGTTGACGTGCTTCACCTATAAGTCTATCTATTGCATCTTGGTTCATATCTAAAACAAACTCCCTTCAAATTTCTCACATACAATTAAGCCTAAGCCTTCCTGTACCGTGTCTAACTGCTTCCCTAGTGTAACTAGCCTACTCATCTCGTCTTGCCCTATCCTAGCCTGTTTAGTAATTTCTGATACGGGTTCTAAGAAGCTAACGAGAATAGTGACATTGCTAACGTGTGGGTAGGGGTTAGATTGCTTCATAATAAATCACATCCTTTAGTGTACTCATTAGGTCATCATAGCAACCCAAATTTCTTACGAATGAATTTGCTAGGTCTATTTTTCTGATACGTTTGTGCAAGTATCGCTTGCCGTTACGTCTAGTGAATACCCGACCTTTACCGTTCCAGCGTCTTAACCTCCAGGACAATTCCCTAGCCTCATCACCTGATAAGCCCGTGACATCCAGAAAGTCTACCTCGGCACTGTCAACCATCATGATTAACTTTTCGACTTGCTTCTCATACTCAGCTTTTATGTCTCCCTCTTCATGTCCAAACTCTTCTTGCAGATACACTGCAAACTCATCTATGTACTTATCCCATGTATCCCTTGGTAGCGTCATAAGGGATTGCAAAAACGCTTGTGTGACATCTGACAGGCTAATCATGACCTAGCCCTCATTCCATTGTGAATTGAAATAAGTTTTGTGAGTGCTTCATCAAATGTTTCACATGTGAATTGTCGAGGGCCATCTTCAAAGGTGAATATATCCTCTGACTGTTTAATGTTGCCAAGGTACTTACTTTCATAGTAAACCGATGTATATTTTACTTCTCTGAAGTACACCTTAGATATATCAATTTTTTTTCATAATTTCTTACACTCCTTTTTAACGAGAATTTTTAGTGCTGTGACGTGTGTATACAATTTGTATAAAATTACCTAATAAGGGACATAAAAACCTTATCCCATACATTATGAAATTCTACTTTCAAGGTGACTAGCCTATCGTCTTTTAGTAGGTCACAGTAAAAACGATTTCTAGGATTTAAGGTATCGTAATTTTCTTCTATTAGTCTAGAAAATTCTAACGCTGTTATGCGTTTATTTCTAGGTATCAAGTGGCCATAAAAAGCCACTGCATCATTGGGGTCGTTATTCATATCCTACCTACCTTTACAAATCTCTCAAAACCGCACCATGCAGCTATAATTTTGTTTGTGCGCTTGCAGATGATTACCGTTGCCGATTCACCAGTGACGATTCTGATATGGTTGCGCCGCTTGACACAAATAAGGTTTGAGTAGGTCTTAAAATCTACAGGGATAAAACGTGTTATAGTGTCAGAGTGTACGTGTGTGGGTTGTGTTAATATGGTCATGCTCGAGTATCCTTTCTAGTGAGAGGGTTTTGAGTTTTACCCCTAGCGCAAACTAGGGGTTCTTTATGGTTTACTTGTTATTAAATGTACTCCAAAGTTGGTTGTAGATTCTTTTGAATTTCTCTCTTTGCTCCTGTTCAGTTACCTCCTTAATGAATTTGTGTGCAACAATCTTCTTTTTTGAATCCCATACTATCCTGGCTTTATCTACGCCATTGACAAAAAATGTATGAGGATGTTTGCGCCATTGGTTCAAATCGCCAGATTCTACTAACTCAAGTATTTCTTTAGGAATAGACTCGTTAGTACGTTCTACATTTAGAATCAAACCTTGTTCGTATTCAATAGCGTTTTTTGTCTTTTCAATTTCTGCCATAGCATTTCTTATGCCGTCATTTTGTCTTTCCCACTTGTTAAGGGTTGCACGTCCATTTCTCTTGTCATTTAAGGGTTGACCGTTTGCCTGCGCTACCGTTGTAAAATGCTCATCTAACT
>JACCEA011591693.1_pt1 | contig 22408 bp, 23 predicted proteins | sample 7449851 | NCBI WGS metagenome assembly JACCEA01 (sample SAMN15323453, study PRJNA562643) | freshwater metagenome | isolation source: river surface water | place: USA:Blue River Watershed | collected 2017-08-18 | reverse complement strand
TTGGCCCTGATACAGTGGATCTAAGTCACGTTTAATAAAACCTTTTACTTGCTCAAAATCAAATGGGTTGCTGCCGTTCCATCCTTGGCAGTCACGAATCATGATACACACTTGGCCTGTTTTTGCAATTGCACGTTCGAACAATGAACGATGTCCTTTGTGCCAGGGTTGCCAGCGACCCAGCATCTGCACCGTTTCTTTACGCCAATCAAATACAGGACGGCGTCGATTGTCAATGATATGCTGTCCTACAAACTCAACCCACTTATCAGCATTTTGTTCAATGATGCGGAAGTCGTAGACATCAGGTGGCACAAACGCCTTATTGGTATCTTCATAGCGGCCTGCATCGATAGTGTCAATCCAAATAGTCCAGTCTGCTTTGTAGTTGTGACGCATTTCTGGTAATGGCGCAACAAAATCACAGATTACATATTCGCCTGTGCATTTCAACGCAAATTCAAACATACGTAGGCTTTGGCGAATGCGGCCTTCCTTACTAAAGTCCCAATCATTAAAACGCTTACGAACATCGTCTGCGTTAAACCAATCAACCTTGGCACGCATTTCATGTGCCGAGGGAGCAAGTTCGTAGGTAGATAACCTTTCAGCAGAAATGGTTCCGTGAACTTCTAACCAGCTTTTTAACCTTTCTGCAAAATATGTTTTACCTGCGCCAGGCAGACCCATAATCAAAATTCGTTGCGGCATATTAACTCCTTAATAACTGTACTTATTTGCTCTGTTAGTGGGTGTCATTTATTGTTGAACATTAAAACCCAATTTATAAATATTTCAAAATTGGGGTAACAGGTGGATTTAATCAATACAGACAACGTCAGAAGGGCTTTTAAAGAATATAAATCAGCTCCCTTCGACCATTGCATAATAGACAATTTTTTGATTGATCCGGATTCAATAGAGAAAGAGTTTTTGGATTATGACTCTAAAAATTGGCTGAGCTACGATAACTTAGTGCAACATAAAAAACTTAACAATGATTGGTTTTTGTTTCCTCCCAAAACTTATAATTTACTCTACTATCTTAACTCACAGTCATTTTTAAATTTAATCCAGAATTATGTAGGCTGTAACCTCTATAGTGATCCAGGATTAAATGCAGGAGGTTGGCATATACACGGAGACGGTGGTACTCTAAATCCACATCTGGATTATTCAGTTCATCCTAAGTTGCCGTTCCTTAGAAAGTTAAACCTTATAATCTATCTTTCAAAGGATCTCAAAGAAGAATACGGGGGGCATTTTGGATTATGGGAAGGCGATGAGTCACCTTCGACGTTAGTCAAAGAGATAGCTCCGGTTTACAATCGAGCTATTATATTTGATACCACACAAAATTCCTGGCACGGCTTGAGTAGAGTTTTTAAAGCACCAAAAGGAATTTATAGAAAAAGCATTGCTGTTTATTATCTAACAGACTTGCCAGACAATATTGATCTTAGACCAAGGGCACTATTTGGATTGATAGAAGGGCAAAAAGAAAAGTTAGATGAAATTAAAAATTGCCCTCATTTACTAACACCAGGAGATTAAATTGTATAAGTTAGCCTTGATTGAAATTGTAGACAAATATTGCATTGCACAGCTTAAATGTGAAAAAGGTTTAGACGCTACAGCGGAGCGTGACTTTTATAGAGAGCAATTGAGCGAGTATGATATGGAATTGATCAAAGACGAGCTCGCAGAATTAAAAGAGATCCACAGCAAGATTTGGGATCTTGAAAATGATTTTAAGAATTGGACTGTAGAAGAAAAATATACCTTAGAAGATATTGGACGCAGAGCTATTGATGTTCGTAATACCAATGCAGAAAGATACAAGGTAAAAAATAGAATTGCAGAAAAATTCAATGATCCCGTGAGAGAAGTAAAACGATACGGTTAAAGGTCTTTAATTTGGGCCCAAACATCGTTTTGGTCCATAGATAGAAATAAGTTTCTATTATACTCTAATTTTTCAATAATGGTAGGCCAAAGTTCTAATAATTTTTGCCTACCTTTTTCTGTAGTGTAATACTTTATTTGCTCTGCGATAAATTTTAATTTGTCTTCACTTGCGATCATATTATCATATGACTCGTCAAATAGTTCAGAGTAGGTTTGATAACCTAAGCTATGCAACTTTTTTAATATTCCTTTAGATCCATAAACAATAAAAGGATGCCCATAATAAAAAAGTTTATATACCTTTTCAGTTATCTGAGAAGAAATCTCGTTAGTTCGAGTTTCTATAACCACTGAAAAGTAAGATTGTGAAATCCAATCTTCATGTACAAATACACCGGCATTAGTAGCCACATCCCATTGCACATCATTTGCAAATTTATTAACTTCAATGTTAGGATTAACTTTTACAAAATCTAAAAATTTTTCATCTTTAATAATTTGACTGTAATTGTCGAACCTATCTTCTTGATTGATTGAAACTAAACCGTAGGATAAAAGGTTGTAATACTGCAATATTTTATATAAAAGAAATCTTTCCTTGGTAGGTCGATTTATCATCAACAAGAATGTTGATTTTTTTACAGGTTGAAATTTATAAGATTCTATATAATTTTTTTCAAGTAGATTAGGATGATGTTTTTCTATTAGGTTCTTAGTTGCGGGCATCCATCCATTGAGATCGATGCATTTAAATTCTGGAGTTAATTTGCTTTTTTCCCATTTGTCTAATAAGAAGCAGTCACTACAGGCAGTTACAATATTTTTTAAATCTGTAATTCTTTGATCATTACAAATTTCCCTAAGGAAGTTTTTGTAAAGACTCATATCATAATTTTCTCTAACTACCTCAAACGAATTTAAGATTAGTACCTTTATCTTATCTTGATTAACGTAATCTACAATTCTTCTTGCAAGATGATTAACCGGCCACGGATATTGTAGAGCATTTCTATATACAACTATAGGATATAATATAAGGTCGGCCTGACTATCATATACCTCTTCGACTGTAATATAATTGATGGTATGATTGCTTTTAACCTCCTTAGCTGATAAGAATCTTAAATGCATTTGAACAACCGTCCCCCATTCTGGAGAATAGGGTATCTTTTCCATAGCAGGAAAAAGATTATAATAACTTGGAGCCTCAAAGATATTGTTTTTAGGAACTCCGTCTACAATACTGTCAAATGCAAAGTCTATTTTCATTTGAGATTTGCATACCTATCATAGATATCCTGCGATATAAACTTTTCTCTATTATAGGCTAAGGTTTCTATTATCTTAGGCATTAATTTTTCTAATTTTTGTTGGCCTTCAGGAGTAGTGTACTGTTTAATTTGGTGTGTAATGAACTTTATTTTTTCTACACCATAATGCATATTATCATAAGATTCATTAAACAATTCTGGAAATGTTTTATATCCAAGCCTATGTAATTCTTTTAATATTCCTTTACTTCCTAACACAATAAAGGGATGACAATAATAAAAAAGTTTATAAAGTTTTTCTGTTACCTGAGAAACCTCGTGCCCAATATGGGTTTCAGTTACTACACTAAAATAGGTAGACCCAATCCATAATTTATCCATCCAACATCCTACCTCTAAAGGAGCGTGAGTAAAATCAAGGCCAAGTGAGCTATGTTGTTCATCTAATTGTCGTGTTGCAATATTAGGCAATAATTTTATATAAGTTGCCAGATCTTTATGTAGACTATTGATCCAATGGTCTTCTACATTATCTACATGCAATGCTTTTTTAATGTTTCCTGGATTTCTAAAAGTATATAAACTATAGGGTAGTAGGCCCTCCATTTCTATATTTTTAAATAGCAGATATCGCCACTCTGTCACTCTACCATTTAGATATAGAAATACCTTAGATTTTTTTGTGTTGGAATAAACCTCTAAAAAATTTTCTATTTTATAATCAGTAAAATGCCTAAAAATTATATGCAAAGTCTGGCTTTGATATATATCAAGATTTACAAACTTTGGTTGGAGAGGATAAAGTTGTAAAACTTCTTGCACCTCTTTTCTAAGAATTCTTTCAGGAAATTTAAAATCAGTACAGGCAATAATAATGTTATCGAGGCGTTGTATCATCTGATGCCTTGCCATATTATGAATAGTTTCAACCAGGTAAACTAAATCTTCAGGACTATTCTCAAAGGTGCAAGTTAAAAAGATTTTCAGTTTATCTTCGTTAACAAGATCAATAACCTGTTGGCTAATATAAACTAAGGGCCATGGATATTCTAATGCGGTAGTGTGAATGCAAATAGGATATAAATTTAGAGTTTCTTCATCTTGATATCCAACATCGTCAACAGCTATAAAATCAAGTATATGTTTAGTTGATATTTTTTTATCATAAGGTAAATGTCTATGAATATGAACGCCCCATTGAGGCCAATTAGGTCGCAAGCCTTTTGCCCAAGAAATATCTATGATATTGGGCTTAAACACTTTATGTTGGTCAATTTTATCAAAAACAAAATTTATGTTCACTTGTAAACGCCGTTTAATGCCGGTATATATGTATTAATATCAATATCTCTGTGCTCATCTAAAACTTGTATTATACAGGAAAAGTCTGAAATATTTTTTTCAACAGCCTCTGCGTCATGCTTCTTGAGCTCATTAATAACCATATCAATCTTAGAGTCTAAACCAGGAAAGTCTTTTAATAACTGGCTCTTATTTTTATATGCCTCAAGTTTATATATTGTCAACTCTTTAACTTTTTTTGGCAACATAGAAACTCTCATGTAATCAGGACTCCATAGCATGTTTAAGTTATAAGGCCAATAATCAAAATAAGGATAAGTCTTAGCCTGATCTTCAATCCAATATAACAACTGATCAAGATTACCTACAGTTAAACTGTTAACTGTTATGTTGGTAAGCAGTTTGACATTAGGTTTATCAGATATTTCTTTTAACGCTATGTAGTTTTTTTCTATTTGACTCCATTTGCTGGGAAACCTTGCATATTCCTGCACACTCTTATAACCGTCAATACTACAGATCATTTCAAATAGTTTGAATTCTGGAATCAATGAAAGTAGTTTTTTGTTTATATTGGTAATGTTTGAAGAAAAGTAAACTGTAATATGTTTCGAGTGACCTGTTTCTACACAATACGACAATGCTCTTTCTACAAATGGCAACAGTGTTGGCTCACCACCTGCAAAACTTAGAGTTTCTAAATTAGGGACCATTTTACAGAAACTTTCCCAAAATTCCGGCCTGTCGCTATACTGATCGTTTTCTATTCTAATTTCAATTAGATGCTTGTCATAATCCGAAATTCGATCTTTTCCAACTTTGGTAAATTCTCCAAAAATATCTACTTCGGGATAATATCTGCCCTCTAACAAAGTAATACCGTCATATTTTTCAGATAACTCTTTTAATTCTTTTTCGATCTGACTACTGTCATGTGTATTACACATTACACATTTTAAGTTACAGAGGTTAGACGGTTTAAGTTCTAATCTCTTTGGAAACTCTACTTGGTAATCATTATCAATAGCATTCTTAACAATTTCTAATACTTCTTTGTTATTCTTATACTCGTTAATACTTCTAACTCGCATACTTGCATTGCCGTCTCTATGGCAGACCTTGCAGGCATCTAACTTTTTAACATCTTTTAACCAAATAGCCTTTCTAACAGACTTCATACCTTTTGAATCCCAAATCTTTTCTAAGGTATTTTCTTTGTCGTGGATGTTAACAACATTATCAAAATCAATTCCTATTCCTTTAAGGAGATCTTTTTCAGGATCTTTGAAAAGATAACTATCGTAATAACAGCAAGGTTTCACATGGCCAGCTGGATTTATACTCATTTCTAAAAATGGGTAAAAACAAAATGTTTCGTGATTTAAGATCTCTTGTCTAAGCTGATCAATATCGTTCATTATTCAGCCTCCAACACGTCGTAAAAAAACTTTGCAGATGTTGACCTTAACTGATCTATCTTATCAAGATACTCTAAGGTTTGCTCAAACATATGACTATGGTCCTCAGCATTCATAAATTCAACTAAGCTTTTAAATTTTTGAATTTGATGATTGTCTTTATGAAGTTCAACATAATCTAAAAGCTTTTTACTGATTTTATCTTTCGCATCTTTTGGTAGAACCTTAGTACATAGATACTGAGGATAGTGCAATATCCCAGGATGGAAAATGCCGGCTTGGCTTTTCTTTCCAATCTTATTAAAATTCTGTGCTAAAAGCCAATCAGAAAAGTCAGGCAAGTGATCGATGTTAAGAGCTTGAACTGTACACAATATCTTAATGTCAAAGTTATCAGGAAGAGCATCGTACTTTCTAAGATTTTGCTCTATAGTCGACCAATTAGCAGGATAACGAATATAGTCGTTGACTTCATTCATACCGTCAAGGCTAATCATAACTTCTACACGTTTGAAACTATGCCAGAGTTGAGCTACCTCATCATCCCAAATTGTACCATTTGTATGATAACGCAACTCAATCTCTTTGGCATACCCTCTTTCTACCAATTGCTTAATTATTTCTTTGTGCTCTTTGATATAGAGAGGTTCTCCTCCTCCAAAGATTATATGTTTGATGTTACTGGCATTTTCATAAAAGCTTTCAAGGAACTCGGGATCTTTGTACCATTCAAACTTACTATCTTTATAATCCAGTATCTTATGTTTCCAATCCCACTTAACTTCTGTTTGTAGTTCCTCAGCAAGGACCTTAGCATGTTTAACCCATTTACTGCTGTCAACTGGCCTGCACATTACACATTGTAAATTACAGGTGTTGCCCAATCGTAAATCTAAGGTAATGACATCGTGCTCAACGCTACCGTCTGCTTTAGTTCTTGCTACAAGATCATCAAGGTACTCTTTGCCTAATTTTCTATACCATACATGGTTTTCTACAAGTCTATGACTATGGATGCCTACTGCTTCTTCCTTGTAGCAATGCTGGCAATTAGGCACCTCTTCACCTGCAAGCATTTTCAATCTTGCATCACGAAACATCTTACCATTCCATACTTCCTTAAGTGTGGATTTGTTAAGATCTTCTGGGTTTGGATGAGCACTGGCCACACAGCATAATAGTGCCGTTCCGTCAGTATAGGTTGCCGCGTGAATCCAAGGTAAAATGCAGAATGTTTTAGATGCCATTAATTAACTCCCATAGTCTTTCGTCAAGGTCCTTTATATTTTGTCCTCTGGCTTTATCCAGAGACTCTGTGTATTGTTTAAACATTGTTAGCAAGCGAGGCCAGTTTTCATTTCTTGGTCTTTGTAATAATCCAATAATACCGTTTGTACTATTAACAGTTAAATCGTGGGTTGATTTCGTAAAATGATTTTCCTTGTAATAGATTAACTGTTCTGCTACACCTAATCGTATATCATCTGGCAAGATATCTACAGCAAGTTGATGAGGATGCACATTAATTAAAAAGTCTACAAATGCGTTTGACGAATATTTCTTGTTAAGATAGTCTACCCATTCTAAGATATCAACTAAGTTAAAAACATTATAGACTTGAACAGTTGGTGTGATACCTAAATTAACGTTAGGCATTTGTGCAAGTTTCTCAATATTCGCGCTTATCAATTCCCAATTACTTGGAGCTCTAATATATTCATTAACAAAACCCACACCGTCAAGGCTTGCATTAATATGCACTGTCTTAAATTGACTAATAAGAGACAGAAACTTCTTATTAATGTTTGTGCAGTTAGTATTAAAGAACAAGGTAATATCAGTTCTGCCTTGATCAATACAGGCCTGCATAAACTTAAAATTATTTTGAATAAGAGTAGGTTCTCCACCAGTCATATAAACTTTATGCAGACGAGGAATTAAGCCAATGACCTGATCCCAAAGAATGTCCTGGTCAAACCATTCTTGCACTTCCATGATCTTATCATTGAACTTACCAAAGGTATCAGCCCAGACAACTTTGTACTGTGGATCCGTTTCATTTAATTCTGCATGTTCCTTAGCAATCTGACTGCTGTTATATGGATTGCACATACGGCATTTTAGATTGCAAAGGTTTCCAAGCCTTAAATCTAAATAGGCAATGTTGTGCTCAAGGGAACCGTTATTAATTAGAGCTTCGTCGATAAGTTCATAGATCCTATCCTTGCCCAATCTCCATGACCACTCTTGATTACTGTGTTGCCTATTGCTTACCCTACCGCTCTCTTCTTGTAAGTAGCAGGTAGAACAGCCCTCTACCTTTTTACCACTTACCATAGCCATTCTAATATCTTGCATATCCTGGCTATTCCAAGCATCTCTAACAAATTGATCTTGGATGGTATAAAACTTGCCGTCTGGCTTTTTAATTTTGTTAAGTGCGCCTTTGACCATACAGCAATATCTTACTGTAGCATCTGTGTTAACCATTAAGCTAACAAAGGGTGTGGCACAAAATGTTGGAAGTTTTTGATCTATTTCTTTATGGAAGTTTTGCATGTTCGAATTCTCGGTCTAACCAATCTCTGTCATTAATAAGTTTCATTAACTCAGTATTTAACTTATTCTTAGTGCCGTAGTCATAACCTGCGGCTGCACCAGCCAACGCATATTCGCCATACGGTTGATCTTTACCCAGAGATAGCCAGACTTTGAGTCTGCGATCTGTTTCCATAATATTTTGATTTGATATTGTCTGTGCGGCCAGCTTGGCACACTCTCTGAAAGCAGAGCGCCAAGTTGATTTTGGATCTGTGTTAAAAGCAGTAATGTTACTGACCTTATTGATAACTTTTAATTTTGGTGCTATTGACGTTGTCATATCAACGCCCCACTCCTTGGCCTCTAACAGCATCTTCCTTGGGAATAGTTTAACACCACCATAGCCATAGAGCAAATTGTTGATAGGATTCTGCGCCCTATAAACATGCACACAATCTCTATCAAAAATATTAGGATTGAAATCAAAGTTCCATTCGTCAATTAAGAATGCATCTCCATCAACTACATAGAACATATCACTCTTAGCCAATTCTGCGGCTTTCTTATGAGCTTCGAATATACCTTTTACTCCGTCTACACGAATAGCATTAGGAGCTTTTGCAAGTACACGTTGCCAATTTTCCTCTGCATTAAGTTCGTTATAACTGATAAACACAACGTCAAGATTTTCTGCAACGTCAGGGTTAAGATATCCCATATCCTTTACACCCTTTGGTTCTTCTGTGGCATACATACGAGCCAACCAAATCTTTCTTCCGCTGGTGAACTTTGGATCTACAAACCATATATGTTCATATTCAACATCACTGTAAGGAATTTTATAATCTATATTAGCCTTTAAGTCTGGAATATCGGAATTATATTCTATCTTAAATTCTATATCAGCTCGGATAGCACCAAGGTCTTTAGTTCCTATTTCTGGGTCGTGATAATTTGTAGTACATTCGTATGCCCAAATTTTGTCCTCGTTGGTTAAGTCAGTATCCAAATACCAAACATGCTTGTATTTCCTATCCCATAGTGGAATTACAAAATCCTTTGAGGGGTCATTTTCAAATTTGAAACAATCACTAACAGCAGGATTCCTTTTCCATACTTGATTATATTCTATATCAACTGTGCCTAATTCTTTGATTCCATCTGGTTGTTCAGTGGCCCATGCTCGTAAAGCCCATACCTTTTTATCTCCAGTATATTTTTGATCGAAGAACCACATATGTTCATAGTCAACATCGCTGTATTTTACGTCGTGGTTGACATCGAAGCTTATATCGTCGTACAAAGGATTTTTTTCAGTTGCAAAACTAATTTTGTGATCAAGCTCGCCCATGTCTTTTATACCAGCTTCGGGATCATAGTGCTCTGTTATGCACTCGTAAATCCATATCTTAGTTCCGCCTGTAAGTTCTGTATTAAGGTACCAAACATGTTTAAATTTAGAATCCCAGCTGGGAACTTGAAAACCGTCCAAAGGATCATTTACTAACTGTATAGTATTGCTAACATCAGGGTTTCGTGTCCAACTTTGCATTAAGTTGTATTGGACATCTCCCATATCTTTAACACCCAAGGGATCGTCTGTAGCAGAGATGTTTAATAACCAAGTGCGATTACCTTCAGTTAGCTTAGGATCTAAGAACCAAATGTGTTCATACCTTAAGTCATAGTAAGGAATGTCATAATTAATTTCTATATCGTAGTTTGGTAAATCTGGATTAAAAGTTATTTTTAAGTTGGGCGATATGTCGCCGCAGTATTTTGTACCTTTAGGGTCTGTCCAATTAGGCCTAACCTTAACAGCCCACATCCCTTCCCATCCGCCGTGTTTTAAATCTAAATTCCAAATATGTTCATAGTCGAGATCGTACAAAGGAATCTTAGGTAGATCATAAGTTATTACAGGAACTTCAGGATTGTATTCATAAGTCAAGTCTGGAGATAGATATCCCATGTCCTTGATACCATCTTCGTACCAGCTACTTTTACATTCATAGACCCATATCTTATCTTCTGTGGGAGCAAATTTAGGATCAAGATACCAGACATATTTGTAAGTTATATCCCAGCGAGGGATTTCTAAAGTTTTATCATGATACGGATCGTCTATATACCCTACGTCCGTAATTGCAGTGTTCTTACGCCAAATCATCTTTGGCATATCGTCTTCAGTTAATTCAATTACTTCGTAGCCATGTTCAGGCGTCCAGTCTTTATGAAATCGTTTGAATAGCCAGTCTTTACCGTACACCCACATGATACAGCTATCGCTCTTTAAAGAGCGATCCACTAATCTTCTGTAGATATCTGGCCAAATAGGATTTTGGATATAAAACTCTTCTAACCCGGTGCCAAGGGCAAACAGTTCTAAATCATACTTCCTACTGTCACCTTGATAAGTTATCTTTTCTGATAACTCTCTCGGAATAAATTTCATAAGTCAAGTATATCCCAGTCTGTATCTTGTTCTCTTGTTGCTACTTCTAACCTTGGAGGGTTTACCCACACATCCTTAAAGAATTTACTTTCAAGCGGGCCAAGGTCAGCAACGTTCATATTCAGTTTTAATCTAATAACTTCGCCGAGTTCTTTTATCTTTAATAAAACATCTGCCTCAGTCAAGTTGGCATATGATTTTGCAAACATATCATTAAGGTATTCAAAGTCTCGAACCTGTACATAATCCCAATCAGTAAGATGTGTCATATAAACACCAAGGCGTGCTCCAAATATTGCCCATATACCATTTTCAACATCTGCGCCTACACTTTGCCATATCATTAGACGTTGATAGTTACGCCTAACAAGCTGTCGTTTAGGATCTACAAGCTTAACCTTAACACCATTTTGTAGTCCTAATTTAACACCTTCACGGAATCCTGCACGCCAAGCCTGTCTTGGACTGGCATTGTTATAGACCATTGAATAAAGGCCTACCATTTGCGTATAATGTTCTTCCCAACAAAAGTCTACTTGACCTCTTGCTGAATCAGAAGCTTCGTGAGTTTTCATGTTAAGAACAAAATCTTTAGTCCAGCATTTCAATCCGCCGTTACCGTAGACCAGACCATTTATAAAGTTCTTACCACACCAACTATACTGTCGAAGAACACCATTAGCGAACTTAGACATATCAACAGCTTGATTAAAAAAGTTTGGATCTACAACGTTGTCGCCGTCGACGGTAATAAAACGAGGGGTCTCGCTAATTTTTGCACATTCCTTATGTGCTTCATCACTGCCTTTGACACCGTGAACACGTTTTGCCCAAGGCACTTTGTTCAATAGGTCAGCCCAATTTTTCTCAGCATTGGGTTCATCATAACTGAGAAAAATACAATCAACTTCGGAAAGATTAAGAACCAACTCGCTCATGAAGGTAAAACTCAAAAAATTTGTGGGTATAAAGATAAAAGTCGTCTGTACCTTCGTAGGTAAATGAAGCTGACTCTAATAAGTCTTTGGAGGACACCCATTTTGTCCAAAGGCTATCATGCGGATCCTTTGAAGAACATGCAGTGATAGGAAATTCTTTTCTACCAAAGAATCCAGATTTGGCCCACCAATCTTTTAAGGTTGGTGACAATACTGTTATGGTTATAGTCTTTGATTCAATGTTTTGTAGAATTTTACATTCAACTACTTCTGCCTTGTTAGGCACAAGGTATAGCCAATCATTAATACTTGACCAATTTAATGTTGGCTTTTCTTTTCGAATTAACTTACCAATAGGACTTGTCCTTGAAGTAGGCTTAACAAAGTATTTTAAAGTAGACTCCTTACCAGTAAACATGTCCTCTACTTCAATGTCCTCTACTTCAATGTATGGGTCTTTTGGATTTTCGTCGCGGACAGGACTAATCTGTTTTATTTCTCCCGAGCCAGCTTCGTAGTAGACAAACTTCATACGTTTCCTTTTTCTAAAAAATTTCTAACGGAGGCAAACAAAGCGTTTTGTCTCTCCATATAACAATCATATTCTTTTTCTACATAGCTTGTTATAGGATAACCTAAAAATTCAGATATAGTTTTTAAAGTCCAATCTCTGTCTTTAATTTTACTATAAGGTATCTCTTTAACACAATGACTAAGATTTTCAGGAACACCTACTCTCCAGTATCCGCCATGTAGTACACTTATTTCTCTAAATTCTAAACACAATTTTACTTCCTTGGGCCCAAAATGGTCAAAGTTAAAATAGCCTGCGGTTAAAATGTTTTCCTTTTCTGTAAAAAACTTTTTAATTTTATCTTGAAAGCTATAGTCATCGAATCCCATTACATCATGTAAGGCAAATTTGAACAAGCTATTAATAGCTATTTCTTCTACATCCTCTTTGGTATGCGTAATTACAAGGTTTTTAGCGGTAGGCCATCTCATTGTTACAGCATAAGGATCATAAAAATGTGTAGGATGAAAGATTGGATCGTATGGGGAATGGACCTTCAGAGAATTAAAATAATCTTTGGCCGTTCTAAAATAACCAATGTTTTGAGATGCTTCTGTATTGGTATTGATGCTACCGTGAGCGTTGTTCCAATAATTTCCTCGTATCGGTTTCCTTCTTGTGGGGCAGACTAATCGCTCTACAATGGCCGTAATGAATGTCCCACAAGATCCGTTGACATAACTTGTGAATACAATTGGAAGTTCACTTTTAACATACATCTTCTAATCTTTGTAAAAATTCTTTGTCAACGTAATGTAGGATACCGCTCTGTAAGTGATTACCTAAGCGCAGGCCAATCGAACTTTGATAAATCCCAAGATGTACTTTCCAATCTTCTGAATAATTCTTCCAACCTTGACAACCCGATTTCATATGTGTAAAAGTAGGAAAATCTGTATGAGATGTTATCTCATCTTCAACATCTAATATATCAATAGCTACAGCCAAGGCAAGGTCGAGACTGGGAAACTCTTGTTTACTTTCTGGTGCAAATCTATCAATGTAATCATCCCAATTTGTTATAATACTCTTTGTCAAATTAAAAATTGTTTCTGCCAATTCTGATTTTTTGAAATAGGTAAAAGCACTGTAGACATTTGGAAGGCTATTTTCCACAAAGGTTTTTCTGTAAGGACTAAACGTTACTGCCTCATCTCGATAAGTCCTAACCTTATTAGTTACTAAGAAATTATAACGGCTGAAGTAGCTCCACCAATGGCTAACATCGTCAATGAAGATCATGTCTGCATCTAAGATAACAGTTTCATCAAATGGTGTTAGATCGTAGAACTGACAACGATTATGAATTTTCCATTCTGCGTCTCCAGAAAGATCTGTTTCCAATTTTATAACATGATCAAAATATTCACTGGCCGCATCTTCTTGGTCAGTAATTACTGCTACAGAATTAACTACACATTGAGATTGTTTAATGCTCTTGGCTAATGCAGTGGCCATCTTCAGATACTGCAAGCCCTGCGCCATAATTAGATAACCCTTACTCATAGAAGAACTCCGATCTCTATTGCACCTAAAATCATTAACTCATACTTGTTCATAATATGAATGTCCTGGCCCGAGACATTTAAAACTCGCGGACCTCTATCTGTTTGTGTGCCTATGATAATTTCATTTTCTCTCATATCTACAATCTCATCTCTGTCAATTGTAAATCTAAGTTTACGAGGAATTTTAGCAATATCCATCTTACTTTGGTGTACTGCTATACTCCATAGAAAATCATTTCTAATAGGCCAATTAGAAAATCCATAGATTACACTTTCCCAAGCATAATTGTTTTTTGCCTGTTTGCATAGTTTAAAGAAATTTTCAGCCGTAGGAGACTTCTTAAAATAAAACTCTGTAGCCCAATGAAACTTTATTCCGTGCTCTTTTAGATGTTGAAACTCTACATGATCTCTTTCAAATATATCTAAACTGTCGTTTGAAATAAGGATATCTTCATTACTACCCCAAACACAGTTTAGCCTATCGCTCTGCAGAGCAATGTCTATATCTAAAACTAATGTTTCGTCAAATGGAGATAATGCATAAGCATCGGTGCGATCAAAATTTGTAAAAGGCACCATTTCGTCACCAAGACGTCTATATTGGACTTCATTGATTTCATTTATAATAACATGATCAAAATACTTTTTTACTACGATACTCGATTCAATGAGGCGATCGTAGGTGTATTGATCCATAACTACGGCAACAGGTTTCTTTAGCCACTTTTTAACTCGTTGGGCCATCCAACAAGCCAAGACACCATAGTTAACCTGTTCGCTACTATGTGCAAATAATAGGACACCTTGGTTCATAGATTAACCAAACTTTTTACATTTCTCTTTGATCGTAACGCTGTGAATTCGTTACCGTATTCTGTAATAGCCTTTTCCCAAACAAGTTGTGCTTCAAGGATAAAGGCATCCAAGTCTTCTATTTTCACTGGATTGTTATTGATGTCAAGTGCCCATTCACTTCTAACAGCCTTCAGGCCTGCTACAAATTCTGGAGTAACTTTGAATAGGCCACCATTGTGAGCCAAAACAATATTTTCTTGAAATTTTTGTGCGAGTAGCTTACGCTCTTTGGTTAAGGTATATTGGTAATTTGCAAAACTAAGAGCTTGTTCGAGGTTGTTCATATACTCTCCTTTAGTCTTAATTATCTTTGCAGATAATGCCTAAAGGAAAATATTGATTACACTAAGGTTGAAATATTTGAAGAGCTACTTGGTGTTGCGCTAACGATAGCATCAACGCTTTTGTAGTATCCAACGGCGCTGGTAATATTTAAAGTAACATTTTCGTCAAAGTTAGGATTGCCGCCTGCCGCATCAACAAAACTCATAGTCATTGTAACTCTTGTTGTGCTGTTCTTCGTAACGGATAATTGCCAATAGTTAGCAGAGTACACACCGGAACCGCCCACTGTGGCAATAGTAACTGTTCCGCCGGATACCCAATTTGATCGAGTATAAGTTCTGTTTCCAATTGCATTTATAACCGTAGCCCAGTCGCTGTCTTTAGATCCGCTGCCGCCACTATGTGATGCTGTGGCATATAAGTATCCACCAGCATTAAAGAAATAATCAGCATCTGCCGCGCTGGCCCAGTTTACCTGTACAACATGGCTGATAGAACCGTTCCATGGATAAACAGATCCATTTCTATTACTGGTTTGTATGTTAGCAACCTGCGACAATTGAGTAGAAGCAAATACTGTGGCCTTATTTGTTTCTGCCTGATCAGCATAGGTTTTTAAATTATTGATATGTGCAAATGTAATTACTGTACCTGCACTTCGGGTTGTTAAGCCAGAATTAGAACCTGTCTGATGCTTGATACAGGAATCTACGTCTGTAAGCAAGTTGTTGAATTGAGCGGCTGTAATTGTAGGATTACCGGCTAATTGGCTACTTGTACAAGCTATACCGTAGTAGGTTGTTTTAACACCGGCGATGATACTCTGAACGGCATTATAGTCGCCCTGATATATAACATCTCCGGTGGTTTTAGGGAATACGCCGGAACCTGCTGGCATTCGAAACTCCTAAGGTCTAATAGAGTTATTTAGTCAGAAAACTATTTGACCAAATCGTGGCTAAATGCAAATGTTCCTAAGTGATTTAACTGCCTACTTAAAACATCGTCTACGTAGATTTTATACCCTCGTTCTCTTGCTCGCAGGCAAAAATCCATATCTTCACCGAGATAATCGTCTGTTCTTTCGTCGTAACCAATGTTGAACCAGGGCTTTCCTACGGCATCAAAAACAGACATCTCAGTTAACATACAGCCCATTCCTATACCTTCTACTTCGATAAGGTCCTTTTTAGGCTCAATTTCAACACCGTGACGCAGATAACTTTCCCAATCTCCTTGCTTTTTATAAGCTACAGTCTTATAGGGAAGAACTCGTGTAGGGTAGTTACCGGCAACAATGCTTTGATTATGACTTAAAAGTTTAAAGGCTGTATAGAAAGGAAAGCTCGTGTCGCTGTCTAACCATAGAATGTGTGTTGCGGCCCATTCTTGTGCTAATTTAACAAGACTTGCTCTTTGATTGCAAACCAGTGTTCCCATATTATAAAACACTCTTGTTTCAATGTTTTTAGTATAATTGTAGTGAAGCATACTACATAGGTTGTGACTAAAAACACTGTGCAATAAATCTTTACAAGGAACACAGATAGCTAATCTGACACCGGATGTATCTTGAGCTTTTACATTTGCTTTGATGGTAACAGCTTTAGATTCTTTCTTAGGTTCTTCTTTTTTTGTGTCTACCTTTTTAGATTCTGTAGATTGCTTACGATCGTTATTGGCAATGTCCTGTGCCTTTTTAATTTCATCTTGGACATTTGTTGGAGTTTCAACTCTGGTTGGTTTAGCCGCAATTTTCCGATTTAACAAACTCATCTTGGTAACTCTCCTGGTACCTGATTAGCTTCAGCTTCTACTTCTTTACTTAGAATTGCGGCAGCTGAAGCTAAGTCTCCACAGGTTCTTACATATGTTCTAAAAGCTTCTTCGGGTAATAACAAAGAAAGCTCGGTTACTTCTTTACTAATTCTGCCAGTCGACAGCATATCAATAGCCGCACGTCTACCAAGTTCTTGCGGCCAATATTCTGCTTCTGCATGTTCATAATCTGCAACAGCTTCTTTTATTTCTTCGTCAGTAAACTGACGCAACCATGATTCAATTTGATTCTGCTGTTTTTCAAGTTCATTACGCAGTGTTTGATTTTCAGCTGACCAAGCGGCCAGTTCAAGGTCGTGTCTTTTGTCTAAAATTTTGCGTAATTCTTTAAGTTGTGTTACAACCTGTCTTGGCCAATTTGCGGCATTTCTTTCAAGTACAAAGTTTTTAAATTCCCAATCGCTACGTTCAGTAGAAACGTCTTTTAGAAGTTCTCTTACCTGTTGGATTTCCATAAGTTCTCCTGGTGTTCGTCTATTTACAAACACCTAATCCTGCTGTCAAAATATTTGATTAATAGGTATAAGGATAGTAACGTCCGCCCAGTGTTGCGCTAAATGCAACTTCTCCAGACGAAAATCCGTAGTAGGCTGTTAATTCTGCTCTTAGAAGAGTTTGTGTGCCCAACACTGTATTATAAAGAGCACGTCGGGCTCTGCCCATTTCAATTTGCGAGCCTGTAGAAGGGAAATAACCAGCCATAGTAAGTTATTTACCTTGGGCTAATTGAGCGAATAAATACCGGTATGATAACATTTTATCCTCAACTTGCGATTAGTCCAGAAACACATCCAGCCATCTATAATATCATAGAAATGAACTGGGATCTGAAAACTATGGAATCTGCGGCATGGGATTCTACGCGAGTACACTTGTTTATCAGTAATGATGAAATGTTACCTAATACATTCTATTTTGATTTGGGGTTGTACCCTAACTTAGATCACGACACAGGAAAGCCCACTTTCTTATGGTTTACCAGAGCAATACCTGGTTATCGTTCTGGTATTAATAAGTATTATCCTCTCGAAACTGAGCCATGGTGGAATGAACAAGGTAGAAACAGTCCTATTAGAACAAACATTCCTGGTGCAGTTCGAGCCAGCAATGATACTCAAATAGATCCAAATGAATTCGCTACCACAGCGAGTATTTTTATCCCCTTAAGAGACTGTGAAAATTTAAGAGTTGAAGTCTACGAGCCGTTAGTGATTGAACCAAATCTTGCCTTAGGTCCAAGAATGATGGTTTCGGACGGTCCTGATTTCCGTATGCAATGGCCTACATTGACACACGAAACAGCAAATTTAGTCACAGCCACAAATATGACAATGCCTTTCACTTTAGATATTGCAGGTAATTTTGTGCAATGGATCAACACAGGTCAGACACATGCTTTATTCCTCGAAATATACGGTGGCGGCATTGAAACAATGCTTGACCCGTATAGAGAATGATTGGCATAGATTTAACAAGAATTTCACGTTTCGAAGCGATGTCGTCGCAAAGACGTCAACACCTTGCTTCTAAGTTTTATACAGAATGGCCTACTCCGAGGCATGCGGCTAAATGGTGGGCGTGCCACGAAGCCGTAGTCAAATGCCTTGGTAAAGCACCAAACTGGCAGATAAGTACGATACATTTCCCTTATGGTTCGGCGCCAGTTTATCATGGTAAAGAATCAATCAAACTAAGCCTAAGTCACGAAGGCGATTACGTGACAGCAATAGCTATTTTAGGATAACCATGAACAGAGAAGAATTTTTAGATAAGTTGAGCAATAGCAGTGCGGAAGTTATTGATATCGATGGTAACTCTTATAGAGGAAGAGATCTATTCGCCAAAGCTGCCGCAAAGAAAAACAGTGACATTAAACTTGTGAATACTGATAGAGCGGAGGTTTTACTGGTAGAATACCTTGCCGCAGTTCTCGGAGGCGGCTGTGTTGTAACAGGTCCGAGAATTCCAGACTATATCCCTCAAGGAAGTCATTGGGTTAGTTATACATCTGGTAGTACAGGTGAACCTAAAGCCATTGCACATCCTGTAGAACATTTCATTTCTCCTTCTGTGGCAATGTATAAAACACACGGTGTTAGAGATTTAGACACATTCTTTAATATCATGCCTACTAATATTAGTGTAACATTAACATTAGGTACGTTTCCTTTATTGTTAGCAGGTGGTCGAGTAATTTTTGAAAAGTTTAATCCTTTTACTACACCTGCTAAAATGACTCAGTCTAAACTTACAATGATGACATTGCCTCCTGGTGCTTATGCGGTTATTAGTAGAACAAAAGAATGGGCCGATGTTTCATTAGAGCGTGGACGCTTTATTTTAAGTGGATCTAACTTTGTTAGACCAGGATATTTTGACGATATCAAATCTAAGGGTGGGGTTCCATTAAATGGTTATGGTACTACAGAAGTTCCTGGTAATTGTACAGCATATCCGCATCAAGACTACTTAGGTAAGAACTGGTATCCAGGCATCCAGTATAAGGTAATGGATGATGGCCAGTTGGCTGTTAAATGGGATAGTCAGCCGGACTTTTGGGTTTCCGGAGATCTTGTTGAAGAAGATCCTGAGCACGGCATTAAGATTATTGGTAGATTGAATAACATGTTCAAGCATCTGGAGCGCAAAGTTTATCCAGAAGTTTATGAAAATCATGTTAAGCAGAAGATGCCTGGTGTTACTGAATGTATCTGTAAGCTCGAAGATGATAAATTGGTTTTACTTTATGAAGGTACAGCTAATGATCAGGATATCCGTGATGAGCTTGGTCAAATTATTCCAAAAGAAATGCTACCTAAACGCATACAGCAAGTTCAAGGGCTACCCAGAACTGCACTGGGTAAGCTTGTAAGGTCGTAAAAAAAGCCGCCCAGGGCGGCTTTTTATTTGGGTGTCATTCTTAGAATGAACGGCTATAGCCTACAAGCCACTGCTTAGATTCAAAGTCGCCAGTAGTGATGTCGTAGCTGACACCAAAACGATGAACTTTATTAACAGTGTAGCCAAAAGCTAACCTTGTGGTCTCGTTTTCAAATCCACGAGGATCACCAAAGGCATTACGCCAACGATAGCCTACCCTTGCATCAAAGTCGCCCATACGACGCATTACGCCCAACTCATTAGTCCAGTAGTTGAACTTTTGATTACCGCTGGTACGAGCAGGCATGTTAGTCCAAGAACCAAACTGATGGCCGAGGCTGAAACGGTCATAGAATACAAATCCGCCTACCTGTGCAAAACGAAGTGTACCTCCGACTTCTGCTCGAGTAGTTGCAGAATTGCTGGGGCGACCCATAGCTTCGTCAGTCCTAAGACTGGAAACAGAAATGTCTCCGCTGAATCTCTTATGGAAATCTTTACGATATCCAATGCCTACACCAGTTTGGGTAGCCATTCCGTTTTCAATGTTGACTCGGCCAGTTTCAATGCTTACAGCGTCTGCAAAAGCATAACCGCTAAAGCTCAAAGCTAAGATTGCTAAAAGTTTCTTCATAAAATCCTCTCTAAATGTCTTACAAGTTTATTATATAGCAAAGGGGCTGTCAAGCCCCTTTATAATGTGATTAGGAAAGTTTTTAGAACTTATGAATTAAACCTAATCCCACTTGCTTGACTTCTGTGTTAGAAGCTTTTGAATCAACTGTTCTAAAAGCCGCAAGCATTTGAGTACGCTTGCTGAAATTATATGCCGCACCAACAGAATAAGCATCGCGCTCATTGTTTGTTTTACCATAACTGGCTTTTAGGGATAGTTGTTTGTTAAGAGCGTGTTCGGCATGAACTGAAGCACCCTTTACATTTACTAAACCTTTATCATCTGAATAGATTACAGAAAGAGCTGAAGAACCTAACGCTAACTTAGCACTTGCGGCTGTGCTCTTTTCTACACCCTGTTCAAAGTTAGAAACAGTAGTTTCAACTGGGCCAAACTTAGCTGATCCAGAAAAGACTGTAGCTTCTTGAGGTAAGCCCTGTGTCTTGTTAAAACCAACTGAAACATTCTTCATTGGATTAACAGAAACAAATACAGCATCGCTTAGACGTAGTCCACGTAGATTGTGTACATCGCCGGCAATACTACCATAACCGGTTCCAAAAGTATCAAATGTTGCGATATTTAAAAAATGATTATGGACGTTACGGCCAACATCAACAGAAACATTCTGCATCTGGAGTCCAACGGTTCTCTGGCGATCGCCTAACTGTGTATCTGAGCCACCGAAGGTATTTCCTTGCACACTGGTTTCAACAACAGCACGGAATTCCATCTTACCAACTTTTTCCTTAGCCGTGATAGCAAAGTTATCAGTAGGTTCACTGGAAAGAACAGTAGCTCTCGTTCCGTTAACGCTTGTGGTGTCTCCGAACATTGACAACTTACCGGTAAGACTCACCTGTGCGTGTGATGTTCCGACCAAGCCAGCTAACAGTGTAGCCAATAAAATTTTCTTCATACAAATTTCCTTATATTAAAAACAGGCATTGCCTTGTTTTTGTAAGTTTTTAGTTAGTGTTTCCACTTAACATACCCTAAGAAACTGGCTTTTTTTGACGGTTTTTGGACAATTTACGTGTCCAAATCCATTAAACGCTTCATTATGCCCGGTCTTGCCTCGTTCCAGTCAAACTTATTTGTGATAAGATTTTCCGGATTGGCGGTATAGGGTGTAGACTGGGTTGTGGTAATCATCTTAATGAAAGGCTCATTGTTCCAGCCTAATAATTTGATAAGAGTACGTTGATCTCGGCCGCCATCTACCCAATCTTCATAGTAAAGTGTTTTGACGTTTTCAAACTGTGATTTAACTTCTTTAAACTTTTTAACCATGTCCACAAATTCATCTACGTACTCGGGTCTGTAGTCTATAATCTGTATTCTGTTCTCGCTGTCTCGATGCCAGTGACTTACCTTAACAGTTCTATAGGCCATCCAACTAAGAAGTTGTGCTTCTCTATTACGCCTGTCTAAGAAAATAACTTCGTTATAGTTTTCTTTGATCCAAGGTACCATCCACTCTTCTTTGAAATTTCCAGGCATAACCTTGAGCATGTACTTGGTGTTTTCTTCTAAGAGTTTTCGTCTGGCTAATCTTTCAGCAGATGGATTCCTACACCATTCGCCGTCAGCAGGTCCCATGTATTCAAAGAACAACATTCTACCTACTTTAGATATTTCGCTTTTATAGTAAGGGCTAACACTGAAATATTCGTGTAGATAATTTTTGTATCCCCACCATTGTTCAGCAAGGTTGCCTATTTGTTCGCCGATGATGGTACTACCCGATCTTGGAGTTGCAATTAATATTGGTTTCATATTTCGTTTAATAATTTTGTAATTCTATCTTTGGCCTCAAGCCACTTAGGATCTCTTTCTAATAATTGTTCAGAATCTATTAGATAAGGTGTGTTACCACAATCAGTTTGAGTTTCGACATAAGGCTCAGTGATTCCTAAAAGGTTAACAAGGGCTTTTTGGTTTCCGCCCTGCTC
>JACCEA010060230.1_pt1 | contig 22412 bp, 19 predicted proteins | sample 7449851 | NCBI WGS metagenome assembly JACCEA01 (sample SAMN15323453, study PRJNA562643) | freshwater metagenome | isolation source: river surface water | place: USA:Blue River Watershed | collected 2017-08-18 | reverse complement strand
TTGAGCTGTGGTATATCCAGCCAGGAAATCCCCAGCAAAATGGTTATGTTGAGCGGTTTAACCGAACTATGCGTTATGAATTGCTGAATCAATGCTTATTTGAGAGCATTGAACAAGTAAAACAACAATCAACTCAGTGGCTCTGGATGTATAATAATGTGAGACCACATATGAGCTTGGGAGGTATGCCACCAGTATTTAAGAAATAATTATTTAAGCTGTAAATAATCTATACTTTTAAATTGCTCTAAAAATGGGAGTATTACCCTGCAGCATTGACTTGGGGATTAGTGCCACTTGGATATTCATTTATGGTGATGCAAGTGAGTTAAACTAGACGAAACTATAGTATTGCTATAGTTTTTTTATTGTTGTGCTTTAAAACAACAAAATCACTGAATTTTATCTAAGAATGAGTTCATGTTAATGGTCATATTAATATAAAACTCAAACTCTTCTGGTGTAAATTTGTTAATTAAATTACCCAATATTAGATTTTTTTCCTGAATAATGAAATTGTAGATTCTGATACATTTTTCTGTAGGCAACAAGTGGATGATGCGGTTATCAATGAGGTCAACTTGTTTAATAATATAACCAGAGTCTTCTAATTTCTGAATAGCTTTAGTTACGGTAGTTTTGTCAACTCTGACATTCTTTGCTAATTGTTTTAAATTGATATTTTCATTTTCAACTATGCGTGTTATGAAGACAAACTGACCGCGCTGCAATCCATATTTTTTAAATATTTTTTCATAGATTCCATTAACATGTCTGGATAAGTTATCTATTTCTCTGAAGATGCTGCTTTGTAATAACATTCTTAGTATAAGTCCTAAATTAATAGTAATAAACTGGGTGATAATTTGTTCTCTGGTAATTATACCATACAAAAAGAGTGCCACTGTAAATTAGTTGAACTATCAACTAATTTGATGGTAAGATAACGCTTCCTTTTGAGTCTAACGTTATTGGTACTGGACTTTAGTTTAGCAATATAGTTTGACTCAGAACGATAATAAACTCTTTTTTTGATAACGAGAATAATTTTTTACAGTAAATAAACTATGCGTGAAATTCTAAATTATTTAGTCTTCTGTGATAAAAGATTTTTTGGTTTAATTGCTGTTTATGGCGTAATTGTTGCGCTACTTAATTTAGCACTTCCTCTTTCAATTCAAGTGCTGATTACTTCAGTAATATATACTGCATTAATTCAGCCTGTTGTTGTATTGAGTGCTGTTTTACTCTTCTTAATTAGTTTTGCAACTGTGCTTAGCGTACTTCAAAAGCTGCTAATTGAGATTTATAAACGGAACTCTTTTGTGAGAATGTCTTCTGATATTTTATTAAAATCAATTTATAGCAATTATGAGAGTTTTCATTCTCATAATACCAGTGATTTGAGTGGTCGTTATTTTGAAATATTTAATATCCAAAGAAATGCATCAGAGCTTATTATTGAAGGATTACTTATAGTCCTAAGTATTGTAGTAAGCTTTATTTTATCTAGCTTTTATCATCCCTATTTCCTTATTCTAAATTTAATAATTGCTATAGTAATTTGGATTACATGGGCGCTCTTTTCGAAAAAAGCGATTTCTAGGGCGATTTCTCGCTCTGAGGCGAAATTTGCAGTTTTTGCTTGGATTGACGATGTTTTTAGAATGAATACATTTTTTAAATCTGGTATTAATAAAGATTATGCGGTTAGCAAGGGTCGTAAATTAGTTAACGATTATATTGATACTCGTAAGAAATATTGGAGTATTACTTTTACACAGATAACTATTTTAAGTGTGTTGTATGTAATGGTAACGATTGCTCTTTTAAGTATAGGGTCAATTTTAGTAATTAAGTCTCAGCTAAGCCTCGGGCAATTGGTAGCAGCAGAAATTTTGTACACGACTTCATTATATGGTGTATCAAAGCTCAGTATCTACTATGATAAATATTACGAGTTGATTGCATCTGCTGATGAAATGGAGCATTTATTAGTAATTGAAAATGAAAAACTAGGCAAAGTAACTGACATGAACCAAGCTGGAATAATCAACCGTAAAAAATCATCCGTACTCCTAAAACTGGATAATGTTATGTATAAAGATTATTTTGGTGTTCAACATAAATTTAATGTTACTATTCCTCATAGCACTAATAATTTATTGTTGTCCGCGGATCAAGTTAGCAAATCAATTTTAGTTAAATTAATAACTAATCTCATCCATTCGGATTCTGGAAATATCACTTTTAACGATATCCAAATATCAGACTTTGATCAACATTATTTACGTAGTCAAATTACTTTAATTGATGATGCAAATATGTTTGACTGTACTATACGTGAATTTCTCGAGTATGGTGTTTCTGATTTAATGCAAAACCAGATTAATAATGTGCTGGAGTTAGTTAATTTATACAATGTAGCATATTCGCTTGAGAGTAAACTAGATACTAGATTAATTGGTAATGGTTTCCCATTGCAGGAACACCATATTATTCAATTGAAAATAGCTAAAGCGATTTTAACTGAGTCCTCAATGATTATTATTACCGAGGTTTTTGATCGTGTAGATAAACAAGTTCAGCAAAATATTTTAAATTATTTGTCTAATGAAACATCTACTACTGTTATTTGTTTTTCAGGAAATGAAGATAACCACCTTAATTATGATAATTTTATTATACTGGCTAAGGAATCTGGTGTATTTATGACTGATGATATTAGTGAGCTTCGTGTTCTTATTAAACGCTATTTGACTTAGGTGAAATGATGAGTTTTGATTTAGAGAAACAATACGCAATGTATAAACAAGATGATATTAGACCTTTTAACTCTATTGACGGTATTATGATTTCTAGGTTTTTTCCGCGCTTAGGAATCTTGATTCTGATTTTATTTCTTACTTTTGTGGCAATAATGTTTGTCCCATGGGTGCAAACTTCGACTGGTAGTGGGCAAATTACTGCCTTGCATCCAGAGGATCGGGTGCAGCAAATTGTTTCTACAGTAGGTGGACGTGTCAATAAATGGTTTGTTAGGGATGGAAGTCGTGTTAAAAAAGGTGACAAGATTGCGGAAATAGTCGATGTTGATCCATATCTATTAAGTCGCTTAAGCTCTGAAGTTGATGCGCTACAGGAGCGCCTTAACTCTACTGCCGAAGCAACCAAGCTTGCATTAAGTAATCTTAATCGACAACAAAACCTCTATAAAAACGGGCTGGCATCTAAGCGAGAATTCGAGTTAGCCCAAATTAACTATCAGAAGTCACTTGCGGATCAACAATATTATAAGTCACAATTAATTAAGGCGCAGTCTTCATTATCTCGCCAATCTAGCCAGTTAATAGTGGCAGATCGGGATGGAATTGTAATAAATACGTTGGCGAGTTCAGGTAGTAAGGTTGTGAAGTCTGGCGATGTATTGGCAACGTTTTTGCCTGCTACAGATAATATAGCGGTAGAGATTTATATTAGTGGAAACGATGTTCCATTGGTATCGCCAGGGCGCAAAGTTCGCCTGGTATTTGATGGGTGGCCATCGATTCAGTTCAGTGGCTGGCCATCTGTTTCGATTGGTACTTTTGGTGGTGTGGTTAAAGTTGTGGATTACGCATCTGGTCCAAATGGCATGTTTCGGGTTTTGATTGTACCTGATGTCAAAGAGCCTTCATGGCCGTCTAAGAATTTTTTAAGAATGGGAGCTCGAGTACAGGCTTATATTCAGTTAAATAAAGTTTTGCTGGGATATGAGCTATGGCGCGAATTAAATGGGTTTCCAATTGCGATCAACAATAAGAATAATAATGCTACTCTTAATAGTAATTCAATATTTAATGATGATTATGACAAAAATAAAGATGGAGGTAAATATGATAAATAATATGCATATCAAAAAAATATCTTTATGCATATTTACTTTATTATTCTCTGTTGCAAATGCCTATGAGCTGAGAGTTGCTAAAATTGAGAGCTCTATTAATAGCTGCTATCCCAAAGTTTTGAATGCGGTTATACAGCAAGAACTGAATAGCGCTAAAGCTAAGAAAAGTGAAGCTCCTTTTGATACTCGTTTGGATAGTGATTCTGTTCAGCGTCAGGGTAGTACATATAATACCACATACCAAAAGGTTGCATTAGAAAAACGTTTTTATGGCTCTCCTGTTTCCGCTTATGCTGGATATGATATTTCTGGTGGCTATACCCCACAGTATGATTCTGCTCAAATTACCTCAACTTTAGGGCGTCAATTTGTGGGTTTAAAGATGAATCTATTAAGTGGGTTTACCATGGACGAAGAGCGTCTCAATGTTTATAATTCAATTCTTGATAAAGAAAAATCAGATTATGAAATTGAACTATCCAAGCTTTTAGTAAAAACGGAGGCAATGAAAGCTTATCTAGCATGGGTGATGGCTGGGGCTGAATTAACTTCGTATGAAAGATTGTTGAAAATCGCTGAAACTCGTCAAGCGGCAATGGAAAAGAGGCTAAAGAGTGGAGACTTAGCAGAAATAGCGGTTAAGGAAAACTACAATAATGTATTAAAACGGCGCGTCAAAGTAATGTCTTCTCAGGATTATTTTAACAAAGCATCCCAGTATTTATCATTGTATTATCGTGATAATCAGTGTAACACGATTGTACCTAGCCAGAATGTATTGCCGCATAGCTTGCCTAAGGTAAAAAAACTTCCCGATATTCCTATTGTTAAAGAAGTAAATGAAGCAGTACAGAATCGTCCAGAATTTAAGATTATTCAAACCCAACTCCAACAAATAATTAATCAGCAAAAACTAGCTGGTAATTATTTATTACCAAAGCTTAATCTAGCACTACAATATAACCAGAATAATTCAGATACTGCAACATCTTATTATTTTCAATTAAACCAACAAGAGGTGGTAGGTAAGTTACAATTTTCTTTACCTCTAGATAGAAGCTATGGTAAAGGAATGAGTGCTGAGACTGATGCAAGCTATCGCAAGCTCTTAAATGACAGACAGCTTTTATTGGAGCAGCTTAAATCGCAAATAGAAACATTACATTATTCCATCTCTGCCACAGCAAATCAAGTAGATTTATCTAAATCATCTAATCAATTGGCACAAGATTTGCTAAGTGCTGAGAATAAGCGAATTAATAATGGTGACAGTAATTTGTTTATGTTAAACCTACGAGAAGATAATGCAATTAATGCTTATTTGGATTATATCAATGTTATTAATAATAATTATCAAGCCTTAATAGAGTATAATTTCTTAACCGGTAACAATATTAGTATTTTAAAAGCATACCCAGAATTCAATTAAAAATTAATTTGTCCTCTGGTAGTTATACCATGACTATCTTTGACTAAAAAGAGCAGCACTGCAAATTAGTTGAACTATCAACTAATTTGATGATAAGATAACGCTTCTTACAAAATTAGTATTAAAATACAAAGGAGCTGGTAATGGAATTAATTTTAAAAAATGATGATGTGATTCATTTGCTACAATCAATTAAAGAGACCAATAGTTCTTATACCGAAGCTAAAGAACATGAAATAAAAACATTTGCTTCAAGTCAAACCCCGGCTTGCACCTTAGTGATGTGTTGCGACTCCAGAGCGCATAGTACTTCATTTACATTTAATCCTGAGAATAATTTCTTCATCGTAAGAAATATCGGTAATCAATACATTTTAAACCAAGGATGTATCGAATACGGGGTAAGGGTGTTAAATACTCCGCTACTAATATTCTTGGGGCATACAGGGTGTGGGGCAGTTAAAGCTTCAATGGGTGATTATAGTAATTTGCATTCAAGCATTATTCGAGAGATTGATCATCTGGCACTATCAATTAAAAAATCTGATATCAATAGTACATGCAGTGAGGTGATTCAATGGCGTGACGCGGTGATAAATAATGTAAATCAGCAAGTAGATTTAGCGATTAAAGATTTTCATGATTTACGCAATGATAAGTCATTGGCGATAATTGGGATGGTACTTGATATTGATAACTCACGCGGAGAAGGACATGGCAAAATATCGGTAGTTAACCTAAACGGTGAAACAGATCCTATTAAATTGGCTAACCATGATTTTGTTAAGAGTTTTTTTGCGTAATAATCTTTGTAAATAAAAAGTGTAGCTCTAATTAGGGTTACACTTGTTTGGTAGATATTAGAGACGATAAAAAATGTTAATTGGAAAGAATTTAAGTTTATTTAGAATATTAAAAATAACTTGGAAAATAGATATATTGATGATTGGTTTTTGTGGCTTGGTGTACTTATTGGATACTTACTGGCTCTTATCTTTTAAGCTTCCAATCGCTTTTCCTGCCTTGATGGGTACGGCGATAGCGTTCTTTATTGGTTTTAACAATAATCAAGCCTATAACCGCTGGTGGGAAGCCAGAATGATTTGGGGTGGAATCGTTAATGATTCAAGATCATTTGCCAGAAATCTTGTTGCGTATAATTTAGATAACGATGCTGCTAAAAGAATCGTCCGCCGTCATATTGGTTTTCTTTATGCATTAACTGCTTCACTTCGAAAATATCAGCAAGATGAAAGCCATTTGCAATATATCACATCTGATGATATAGAAAAACTTAAATCGGTATCGCATATCCCGAATGGGTTATTAAGCATCCAATCTCAGGAGATCAAGAATCTTAGGGTGAAACAACAGATTACTGATTTTGAATTCACGATTCTGAATCATTTGATTGAAAATCTATGTGAAGCGATGGGGAAATCTGAGCGGATTAACAATACGGTTTTTCCAATTAATTATCTGTTTTTTACTAAGCTCTTTATCTGGTTGTTTATTGCTTTAATCACAATGGCAACCAATAGCGTTGGGGCAGTTGCAATAATTCTGGGGTGGGCTATGGGATTTGTCTTTAATACCAGTAATTTGAATGGACTGAATCTGATGAATCCATTTGAACATCAGCCATCGGGCGTACCAATTTCAAGCATTACCAGAAATATTGAAATAAATTTATTGCAAGAGATTGGTGAAAAAAATATTCCTAGTCCGTTGCCAGTGATTCATGGGGAGTATATTTTATAGTCATTGACTAAATGATGTTGTAGTGCTATAATGTAACATTATGACACTTATTTACACTGTTAGGTAGTTGATTAAAGTGAACTACAAAACCGTAAAACTTCCAGCAGAGTTCCTTGAAGAAGTAAAACAATCAGCAACGGAAGAGTTTAGATCTGTTTCTCAGCAGTTATTATACTGGGCTACCTTGGGCAAGAAAGTTGCACAGTCTTATTTTGAGGATGAAGATGATTCAGAGCTTGGTGAATTAGCGATAAAACGCTATCAGACAGAAAAGCATCTTGCAGTTAAAGTTAAATTATAGCCGCAGTCTGAGCTGAATCATAAACTAATAGACAAGAGAGTTATTTTGTTCGTTGTGAATTTATCTGCTTATTAATTTGTTGGCGTTCGAGGTCAATAAACCATCCATACTTGCTAAAATAACGGATCATATTCTGGATATGAACCCATAACATTTTGAGTGAGCGATAAGACTCCTGATTATGCTCATGGGTTACGGTTGCCTCAGGGTAAAACCATGCCTTAGCTTCACGATAAAAGCGACGGGTTATATCGGTATCTTCAAAATACATAAAAAAGCGCTCATCAAAACTACCAATTTGCTGCAAATCATTAACCCGAAATAACATGAAACTACCGGATAAATATGGAACTTGCATCAGTTTATTATAATCAGTCCATTGTAACGTATAATTATAATTCATTTTATCAATATAACTTCGCGGCATAAAACGCCTAGCAAAAATATTAAATGGATTGGGTAATAGCTTGCACAGATGCTGTACCTTACCATCGGGATAAATAACTCTAGGCATAACTAATCCAACATCGCTGCGTTGCTGCATAAAATTAATCAGTTTGACTAATTCCGTACTGCTAAATCTTATGTCTGGGTTAACTACTAGATGATATTCGACATTACGTTCGATTGATTTTTTAATAGCCAGATTGTGTGCTGTTCCATAGCCTGGGTTATGTGGCGCTGCGATATATTCTATTCTAGGATCAAGATTTTTTAAAGACTGTAGATGATTATCTGGTGAATTATCGACTAGATAGATGGCGTTAATTTCAATACCATGGCTATTAAAAATATCTACCAGCAGGTTAGTTATCTGCGTTGGATTGTTTTTATAAAGTACGATGGAGATATTCAGCATTTTGTTTTTCACGTTAGTTTATTTCACCTGATAAATATAAAAACCATCGACTGCAACAATTAAATTAAAGTTACAGTAGTTATACGCTTGGCTAGGTGGTATAGCATCTAAAATATAATGAATATTAATTTTATGTAAGTCGTTACAGTTGATACCGAGCGCAAAGCCATCATTACCTGCTTGCATAAAAAGAGTGGCTTGAGACTCTGGAACTATAACTGCGACTATATTTGCATAGCGATTGTATATCGATTGATATTTTTGTGCTGGGTCAAGTTTATTGAAAGAATATAAATCAGGATAAATCTGAACTCCATCAAAGGTTTTTACTCCATTTGCGACTAAAAATTGTGGAGTTTTCCAGCTGTTGGTGGCAAGCCAAATTTGTTTGGGGTTTGCTTGGTTTATCTTGCGAACTACTTGTGACAAATTAGAACCATAAATATCATTGGTTCCGATTACCAGAGGATTAATCGTAGTACCAGAAATAAAGGTTAGTACGGCTAAAGCAACTAGTAAAATATACGGCTGGTAAAAAGTCAATACACCAACTATCAATAGCAATAATAGGATGGCAATTGCGATAGTGGGATAAGCCGAGTAAATAGAGCAAGCAAAAATGACAATTAGTGCCATGCACAACCAAATAAGGAAAAAAGATATCTGGTATTTGAAACTATTTATTTTGTATTTAGTTAACTGGTTAACAAATAAAATGATTAAATAAGTAGTTAGCAATCCCCAAATAATAGTCATGCGACTACCTGGGATATAAGAAAATAGACTGTATTTTGTAATAGAGGTGTTACTAATCCCTGGGATGAGCATCCAGATTAAAAAAATAAGATTAATCATCAAGAGGAGATTAAATATTCCTTTACGTTGCTTGTTGGGGATAATCAAGCATAGCAAGGGGAAGATTGGGAATAAGCTCCAAAAAGAGCTTAATTCGGATCCGTTAGAAAATGTGGGCTGCACAAATGGGGTTGTCATATTAAAAAAATAATTCAACAATGTTGGATAACTAACCTCACCAGAAACTGACATCCTGTTACCTGGATAAACAGTATTCCTCATGATACTAATGTCGTTATAACTGAGATATAAAAAATGAATAATTAAAACACTGCAAATAGCTAAAATAGCTCCAATTATATAAATATCTATTAATTTGATGTGGTTTACCACCGTGTAATAAATAATAAGTAGAAGAATTAGATATAAAAGTGGTACCTGCCATGCTGGATAAATCGTAAAAATAAAACCAATTGAAAAAATAAGTAACGGTATTGCAAGGAGTAGTTTGCTTATCTTTTGTTTGGAAGTCAATAAATAGTAATAACACACAATTATATATTGCATAGAGGTAAGTAGCTCTGGGATATAGTTTGAAAACCACCATTGAATACCTGGTGAATAAGCAATGATAAACCCGCCCAATAATGCCGAGATTTTATTTTTTGTAAACAGGTAGAGTATTTCACAGCTACTTAAAAATAGCAATAATAGTTTTGTGAGCCAATACCATGACAAGCCATGAGATTGATCTAAAAGCAAAAATCCCCAATTTGCTGGTTTGCCAAGATTTTCTAAGTTATAAGCAGGAAGAAACTGTGCTAAGATAGTATTAAAACCATCATGGCGAATAAATTCATTTTTAGTTTGATAATGATTATAGGATTGAGATAATTGCCATGGGGTGTTTACTACCCACTCATCCCCACGAATGATTCGTTCAGTTCCAAATTGTGGTGCAGGATGAGCATTGGGGATAATTTTATTCCAGTTATGAATTGAGCTAAAATTAATATTTAAAACTAATAATATCACAAAAATAATACTACAGAACCAATAACGTAAATCAAAAACAGAATCCCATGTGAGCTGTTTATTTAATAAGTGTTTCATTGAGATTACTTTCGTGTGATGATGTAGATTCCAATAATAATTATTGCGCTACCGCAAATTTTACTGGCAAGGTTTTCGGTTTCATGAAAAAAAATACTGCCAACTAAAATAGACGAAATTATGCACACACCTACAAAAACTGGATATATTACTGAAAACTCAAATTGGCTCAGGATATAAATCCAAAGAGCAGTGGCAATTATATAGCAGATACAACCACTGATAAAATATTTTGAAGTAGCAAGATAATATAATAGCTGGATTTTATTGGTGATTTGATCATTGAATTTGCTAGTAGACACTTTCCAGAGCGTTTGCCCTGATACAAGTAAAATAGACGTAAAAAAAAGCAAGCTGAGGTTTTTAATCATGATGAAGATCGATATTAAAATTTTCTTTATAATCAATTAATAGATCTTCAATAGCTGACTTGTGCATGATTGCTGCGTCATAGATCAGCCATCCTAAGACACCTCCAATACCAAGAATGCTAAACAGTAAAAATTTAACTACTGTTCCAGTTGGTGTTAGTGTTGCTTGTTCCGCATTATGTATCCACAGCGGAATACCTGTAGAAACAACTAGGATTGAAAAAATAATTCCCAATAGTAGTAAGATCGAACCCGCATTAAAATCTCGTAAAAAATAATTGATAGCAATCCGCTTAAAAAATAATTTAATGTGCTTTATACCAAAGCTAAAGAATGATTTTCCTATTGATAAATTAGATACCTCAGACCCATAATTGGAATGGATGGGGATATCAATAATTTTAGCGCGGAGTAATCCTAACTGGAATAATACATCAGTTTCAAAAAAAAATCGATTATCAATCGCATCTAAATTTAAATATTTTAGGATATCGCAACGGATAGCGGTATAACCGTTAGTTGGATCCATCAGGTTCCAATTTCCTGTCGAGAGTTTTGTGATAAAAGATAGTGCGGAATTACCAAATATTCTAATTTTAGGCATAGATTGAAGATAGTTTAACTGGAAGAACCTATTACCTTTAGCATAAATTACCTTATTGTGGAGCAGAGGGGTAAGAAATTCATTAATTAAGTCCGGGTTCATCTGACCATCGCCATCAATTTTAATTGCGATATGACAATTATCTTCTAATGCTAGAGTATAACCGATCTTAACCGCGCCGCCTACACCGAGGTTTGTTTTATTGTGCCACAATGTTATGCGCGGGTCGATACAGTTATCTCTAACGAAATTACCACTTTGTTCTGGACAATAATCGTCAACGATATAAATCTTATCAATATATTTAGGGATCGAATTTACTACACCTAAAATGTGATTTTTGACTTTATAGCAAGGGATAATTACACAAGTTTTTAGTCTCATTGGGTTAAACTCTTCTTTGTTATAACATTTTCATCTTAAATGAGGGTAATTCATCTATTTAAGATGAAAACAGATGAATTGCGTCGTAATGGTCGCTTACTTTTTGAGAATTGTGTATAAAAATTTAGCCAAACGCGTGACTCCAAATCCGATTAAAATATAAAAGGAACAGATGTATTTTATACCTTTTTTTAACTTAAGCAAGTTTAATACGCTAGCGTTACTATGCCATTTACCTACAGCAATGGATAAATGATAATCCGCAATTAAATTAATTTGCTGTGATGATTTTGTAAATGTCGGATGAATTGCTAGATTTTTTAAACTACTGCCTACGACCGTGCGAGCGCGGATAAATTTATCAAAATTAACCTGCTTATTTTCACCAATTTGATTCGCTGTATGCTGGCGGTAATAAATTAACGGCTGTGGTAGATATTTTATTGTTCCTAAATAACTAGCAGAAATAGCTAAATAATGATCATGCATATAAAAATCTGGCATCGAAAATGATTTACTAATCAAATCACGGGCAAACATACAGGTGCAGCCAGTTACATTATTGGCAAATAAGTAATCAATAAAATTGGTTTGATTCATTACGCCTTTACTAAAAGTATTCGCAAGAATATTGAGATTTTCATCGACAATAAACGCATCACTATGGATCAGGAGACTATCGCCGATATTATCCAGTAATGCTGCTAGCTTATTAGGCAGCCATACATCGTCTTGATCGGCAAGAGCAATATAATCACCATTACATAAACTGATTGCTTTAGCAAAACTAAGACATGCCCCCAAATTAGCTTCGTTTTGATGTAGCTTGATTTGCGGATATTGTTCGGCATATTTTTGTAAAATACTCCATGTGTTATCACAAGAACAATCATCGACAATAATAATTTCTATTGCCGGGTGAGTTTGCTGCAAAATACTATCAAGCTGCGCGGCTAGATATTTTTCGCCATTGTAGGTGGCTACTGCTACAGAGATATTATTCATTTTGATAAAACTGCGTAAAACTCAAGTTTCCCAGGAAAGGTCGGATAAATTTTTTCAATTTTTAGATTAATATAACCAAGTTGGTTTAATTGGTTAATAACTTTCTTAAATGATTTGGGTGTAAAATACCAAGCATGACAATCTTTATAATGTCCGAAGCTATTTAGTTCCAAAAATGTATTGTTTATTAGGTTTGATAGATTATTATCTAAGCGCTGTATTCCATGGCAACCTAAGAAATGTTTTCGTGGGTTATTATGGGCTAAAAAATATCTATTTGCAATTATACTCTCTAGTGAATGAAGCTTGCGATTTTCTAAATATGCTGCAATAATTTGATGTGACGATGATTCATTAAAAAAATAGTCAAATGAATATCTTTTGTCAGGAATTACTAAAAAATATTTACCATCTTGCTGTAATAATTTATCTATATCTTGTAAGTGTTTAATTAAATTTGGTTGATGTTCTACAACATGTGCCGAAAAAATTATATCAAAATATTCTGTTACAATAGATAAATCACCTATCGGAGAATAAAAATTAATATTTGGAATATTTCTGTGTGTTGGATTAATCTCTTTGATTTGTTGTGTAGTATAAATATCAAAATATTTAACATTGTTTCCAAAAAGATATGGATTATTATACGGTCCAATTTCCAAGCATTTTACTTGCTTAGGGATTAATTTTGCAAAAGAAGTGGCACTAAATTTATACACGAATATTTCACCATTAAATGAGGTTATTTTGTTTTAAAACACGTTCTAATTGTTTGACTTTATGTGTCCAAAGTAAGTTGTTCTGAGCATAATCTGAAATTATAGTTGGTAGTTCATGGTTATAAGTCTTAATCAAATGTTGGTAAAAATTAATTAAGTGATTAACGTCAACTGGAGCATTGTCAGATGGTATTTGTAGGATATAATCTTTAGAGCTCAAATCATAGTCATGATGATCAATTATGGACGGTAAGCCAAACAGTGCATATTCGCGGAGCTTTAACGATGACGCTTGAAATAAATTCTTGCGGTATGATGCTATGGGACCGATAGCAATATTTGCGCCTTGATACAGTTGAAATAATTCACTATATGCATTATAGCCAGCAAATGAGATATGCTTATTTAGTGCTAACTGATTAACTAATTGCTTGCTGCTATTTAGAGCTGCATTTTCTCCTGCTACGACGGTAACTTGAACCACGATTTCTGGAGTTTTAGTTTCATAATATTTGGCTAACCCAAGAATCAAGCGATCTAAGCCATGATAATCAGCTAAATTGGCAACCATAATCAAATTAAGTTGTTTATACTGATAAAAGTTATCAATTGCAGCACGATTAAATACTTGATAACTGTTGCCATACAATTTGGGTAGATTAACTCCATTTTGCCATAAATAAATTCGTTCTTTATGCGCTAGCACTAGAGGTGAAAGCTCTTCGGCAAATTCAATAATCATTTTACTTTGCGATAAGATATCTGCAATTTGTCGTTTGATTAACCAAATGAAGAAGATATTTTTCTTCCACTTAGCAATTTGCGTTGAGTTTTTAATTTCTTGGAAATAAATATGGAGTGGCGTTGGTATTTCAACTAGATAAGGCTTGCTTATTAGGTATGGGCGTAATTTTTGCCAAAATTTAATTAAAGCCAGCTCTTGGCGGATATAAATCAAATCTGCTTGTGCTATTTGCTGTTGTAAACTAGGGGATATGTCAGCGCTACTTTTTAAATCAATTTGCTGACAATTATAGCCAAGTTCTTGCCATGCCAGAACCTGCGATTGGTATTTTGCAGCATAGTGAGATTGTCTTACCGTTAGATAGAGGATGTTTTTAGCCATTTAGAGCTGAACTTTAAATAATTTAAACCAAGTACCAAAACTAATAATCCGCCAAAGCCAAAAATCAAAAGCTCGCTTTCCTAAGATAATTTCATCAAAAATTGCCAGCACCTGAACATGGTTGAAAATTGTTGGACATGCTTCTAGCGCATAGATTAATTTATCTCTAAAAAGTTGGTGATTTTGTTTCACCCAAACTTCTTCAGGCGTGGCAAATCCAAGCTTGGACATTCGATTTTTGATTTTATCGGGCAGGATGCCGTCTAATCCATCACGTAAAATTCTTTTACTTATTCCTGTGTTAATCTTGTATTCAGTTGGTAAACTAAAAATAAACTCAACCAAACGATAATCCAAGAACGGTACTCTTGATTCAATTGAATGAGCCATTGAGTCGCGGTCTTCCCAATGAAGTAACATCGAGAGATTATTATGCATTATTTGTGCATATAGAGTGTCTTTTACGCTGCGATTATTCATTCCACCGACTAAAAAAGGGTTAATATCTTGATAGCTAAAAGCGTCATTATTGAGCCAACTAATGTTATATAATGGTTTACCAAGAAATTTACCAATTCGCTTTTTGAGTGTTGGTGGAAATAGACTAATTAAACTTTTAATTAGCGTTGGTTTAATCGCCATGCCGTGTATCTTATTAAACGCTTTGAGCTCTTGGATAAACTTAACCAACTTGCCATTTGCAAGTAATTCATTTAGATAAATCTGAAAATATAAACCTTGATAGCCTGCTAATTGTTCATCTGCACCTTGTCCATCGAGCATAACTGTTATATTTTGCTTTTTTGCCAACTCAAAAACAGACCATTGTGCAAAAATACTGGTCGAACCAAATGGTTCGTCTTGATGCCAAGTAAGCTTATCATTTACCGCAAGTAAATCATCTAAGTTAGGGTAGCAATAAAATGGCGTAGCCTTGCTATGCGTAACTACTTCGTCGATATATTCTTTTTCATCAAATTCTTTATGTATGCTGCAAGCAGAAACGGTATTAAGTAATTCACCAGAGTTATTTTCTTTTAATAAATCAGCCATGACTGACACAATAGCTGATGAATCAAGACCACCGGAGAGACACGAGCCAACTTTAACATCTGAGCGTAATCTCAGCTTTACGGATTCGATAAATAATTCTCTAAACTTTTGGCTAGCGATATTATATTTTATCTGTTTGGTGCTAGTATCAAGGTGATACCAGCGATTAATCTGAATATCTGCTATAGAGCTAAAGCCATGCGTATTAATTATTGCGGATTCACCACCGCGTAACTGCTTAACATGTTTAAACATCGTTTGTGAAGTGTGATCACTTAAACCATAAACTAAAAAATCATGCGCGATTTGATGGTTTAAATATGGTTGCCAGCTGGCTAACTGAGTAAATTGCTTAATCTCGGACGCTAGATAAATACCACTTTCATCACTATAATAATACAGCGGTTTTACCCCGAACCGATCACGGGCTATAAAAACTTGTTTATTGATTGCATCATAAATAATAAAAGCAAACATTCCATTAAACTTATCTAAACACTGCGCACCCCATTGTTTATAAGCAGATAAAATTACTTCTGTATCGCTATGTGACACAAACTTATGCCCGAGAGTTTCCAATTCTTGACGAATTTCGAGGTAATTATAGACTTCACCATTATAACTAATCCAATAGTTATAATTCTCAATTGATAACGGCTGATGTCCAAGTGGTGATAAATCCAATATAGAGAGTCGTCGATGTCCAAGTGCTAATGAAATATGTTGCTCTTGATAGTCGCTAATTTGCTGCTTAGGTAAGTATGGTATTAAGCTTGGAGTACGATTTTGGTTAGTATCATTGCCAGCTAAAATTAGAGTTTGATTATCTACACTTAAACAATAATACCCTTCATCATCAGGTCCGCGATGACGAATCTGGTTATTCATCTGCTCAATTTGTTTGAGAGTAGTATATTTGCCTGTAAAGGCAATAAATCCAGTTATTCCGCACATGGTGGAGCTTCCAAGGTAGTGAATACCAAATCTAGTAAGATACTTTGGTTTTCTTCAAATGATAGCTGTTTGGCAACGCTATTACTATTTGCTTTAAACTGCATTATTTGAGAAATAGTTAATTTATTTAGTTCATTCGCCATGATTTTTGGAGAGAAGTCCTTGGCAATAATCCCTAGGTCGTATTGGGTAACATATTTTGCCATTTCTGGCGATGGACCAATTGCAATCATAAGTCTGGCTTGGATAAATTCAAATAATTTATTCGGTAGTGCCATAGCATAATTAAAGTTATTTGGAGGTAAGATAAATAGACCAATATCGTAAGAATTTATTTTTTGCACAATTTCAGGCATTGCGACTGGCTCAACAAAATTAATATTTTGATAATTTCGTGCCCTCTTTTTTAGTTCATTCAAATAACTATAATTGTTTGCAACTAGCATAAAATCTAATTCAAACCTGTCATCAAGACATTTAGCCATTTCGATCATTAACTCTAAATTACGAGCTGGCAATGCTGCTCCATGATGAATTATTTTAATCTTATTACCAGCTACTGGGGTTGGAGATAAATTGACATAATTGGGTGCATTGGTAATTATGACTGGATTTACATTGAAATGCTTATTATATTCTTGAGCAATTCCATCACATACTGTAATCATAGCATCAGTTAGGGGCAAATATCTTTTACATAGATAGGTTTTATACTTTTGATAAAAAAAACGCCATTTCCAGTTATTTTCAAACTCGCGAGGAGTATATTCATGAGCATCATAGATTAATTTTGCATTATGTTCATCTGCAATTTTAACTGAAAGAGGTAGTGCATCTATGTCATTGGCCAAGATTAAGTCAAATTTATAGTTTTTCAATATGTTATAAGCCGTGTTATGGTTTTTATTATTCCAGTAATACCGCTCATAGTTGTTTAGTTTTAAATTTATTGCACTTGTTAATTTAGATAGTTTGGTTCCGTAAAATATTGGTAATTTTATATACTTAACAGAGTCTAGCTCAGGATCAGTCCAGCCAGCTGCATATATCTTGTATTTTTGCTCAGTGCTCAGCGCAAGTAGTTGCCGAAACACTCTTGGATCTCGCTTTAAATCAGAAAAACACAGAACTAAGATTTTGATTGTATGTTCCACTCGGATTTCCTAAATAAGTTATTAGCTAGTAGATATAAGCTAAGAAAAATTATTGTTGAAATTAATTTTAATAGCAATGAGTCATTTATTAATAAGATATTACACAATGAAAATATTACAACAGCAGCTAGATTAGCAAGTATTTTCTTATATTCAAAGTCAAAATAAATTTGCTTTTGACTGAAAAATAAGTATAATAAAAATAGTGCAATATTGCTGATCATTGTAGCTATCGACGCTCCATTTAGCCCAATAGTAGAGATTAGGAAATAACACAATATTAGATTCAGGCTTCCACCAAATAAATTTAATAGAAGTATTCCATTAAGTCTTTTATTAATATGTAAACCGGGAGTGAAAATATAAAGTTGGGAGAAGAATATCGCAATGCTCATAAAGTGAAGAGTTGTAACTGCATTATAAAAATCTTTTGCTACCATCAGGTGTATAACATCTTCAGCAAAAATATTAATTAGCATAATCACTAATATTGAGATAATAAAAAATTTGCTGGCAAGCTTACTAAACTCTGCTTTAAATTCAATGTTATTCATTGATTTATATATTAGTGGATAGATTGAAACAGAAATACCTGACATAAAAATAGTAATAACACTAGCAAATCGATATCCCACCCCAAAAATACCCAAGTCTGACAAGGAAAGTATATTTTTTAGCATGATACGATCGCTGTAATTCATTATGATCGATGACAGTGCGCTTACAACTAAAGGCATGCAAAATAGTATTAAACTGCGTATTTTTTTTATGTCAAGATCTATTGTTAAATAATCTTTAACAAAGTATATGCCGATTATAGTTCCCGTTATACTCGCCAGTAAAGATGCAAGTAGTGCCCCAGTCAGCCCTAAATGCAGTACAATAATAAATAATATATTAAAGATAATATTAATGAATCCTGGTACAGCATCTAAAATAACTGTTTTTTGAGGTTTTAGTTCAAACCGCAAGAGGTTAGTAAAATAAACATTGATTCCCTGAAAAAAATAAATAAATAAGACACAGTTAAATAGCAGATTGGCATTAATTGGCACAATATATTTGTAGGTGTAACTATGAAAGATATTAGCAAGAATAATGAAGATAGAGTATGCGAATATAATATATGAGATAGTAGAACTAAATAATATCCTCTTATCTTTAAAATCTTGACTATCTGCTAAATAACGAGCCATACCCTGATAGAGCTCAATTCCACAGAATATAGCAACAAAACTCCCTGCGACAGTTATGAAGTCTAATATCCCATAGTCATTAGGATGTAAATAGTGAGTAGTTATGGGCAAGAGTAAAAAAGCAACCCCTCGATTAAAAAATACTGCCAGAGTGTAGATTGCACTATGCTTAAAGAAATCTTTCTGCATATTAGACTGAAGAAATGAAAAAGAGATTGATTTTATTGACTATGTATAGAATATCATCGTGCGATAAATTATAATACATTGGTAGGCGGAGTAGGCGTTCACTTTCTATTGTAGTGAAAATATCTTCACCAATAAATTCTCCATGTAAATATCCTGCTATCGCAGTGTGTAATGGTACATAATGAAATATTGCTAGTATTCCATTCTCTTTTAAGAAAGCAGCTAGCTTGGTGCGTATATCGAGATTTTTAACTTTTATGTAAAACATATGTGCGTTATGTACACATTCAGCAGGAGTGTAAGGTAGTTCAATTAAACCTCTTTTGGCTAGCGGGGTAAGTTCTTGATTATACAGTTTCCAGCTTGCTATTCGATTATTATTAATTTGTTCTGCGATTTCTAATTGAGCCCACAAATAAGCAGCATTAAGCTCACTAGGTAAATAAGATGAACCGATATCTACCCAAGTATATTTATCTACTTCACCACGAAAGAACCTACTCCGATTTGTACCTTTTTCGCGGATTATCTCTGCACGCTCAATATACCTTGCATCATTGATGAGGATTGCACCTCCTTCACCCATCGTATAGTTTTTAGTTTCATGAAAACTAAACGTTCCGATAGCACCAATACTACCTAATGGCATGCCTTTGTATGTTGACATTACACCTTGTGCCGCATCTTCAATTACCAGTAGATGGTGCTTCTTAGCAATTGCCATAATACTATCCATCTCACAAGCAACACCTGCATAATGTACGGGTATTATTGCTTTAGTTCTCTTAGTGATAGCTTGCTCAATTAAATTTTCATCAATATTCATTGTATCTGGTCGAATATCTACAAATTTAATTTTAGCTCCGCGTAACACAAAAGCATTAACAGTTGAAACAAACGTAAATGAAGGCGCGATGACTTCGTCTCCAGATTTAATATCTGCCAAAATCGCAGCCATTTCGAGCGCGTGTGTGCATGAAGTAGTTAACAATGCTTTTGTAATGCTAAACTGTTCTTCAAGCCAATGGTTACATTTTTGAGTAAATATTCCATCTCCTGAAATTTTTCCTTGAGCAACGCTGTATTGCATGTAAATAAACTCTTTACCAGTAAATACTGGTTTATTAAATGTAATCATATTGTGTGTCATTCAATAAAATTTTATTCTAAATTTAAATAATGGCAAGATTGATTGTCTCGTTAAATGATCAAGAGCATCTGTGATTCGAAGTAATCCACGCCCACATACTACTACAGGACAGTCAGATTCAATAAAAATTACCTTACCAACATGGTTGTGCCTTGATTCAATAGTAACATCTTGAAAGAATTCTACTTCATTAATTACATAAATTTTATCCTCAAAACGAGTTTTCGCTCCGTCATATGGAAAGCCAACAGCATCAACAAATCTTTTTATATCTGTGGCACTTTGTGACCAGTCTATTATGTAATCATTTTCATCTCTCCATATACTATAAGTCGCTAAGTGTTCTAGTTGTTTAATTGTTGTTACGGACTTCTCATTTTCTAATTTATTGATGGACATATTAATGCACGATATATAACATTTGGTTATAGAATCTATTGCCTCAGCGATTTTTATTGGATAGTTGATTTTTATGCTGTCTTGGCATATTACATCACCGCGATCATATTTTTCCGAAGCAAATAGAGCAGATACGCCAATTATGTTTTCCCCATTTATAAGCGAGTTAACCAGTGGTGCAAATCCACGGTATTTTGGTAAAATTGAATCATGCAATATAATCAACTTATCATATGGATAAATCATCCATTTCCAACCAATTGCGAATAAGTAATCATAGCCTACAAAAATATTATCGCTTCTACTATATATCATAATATCATGTTCTTTACAAAGTTGACGTAATTCCAAAGAATAATCATGAGGGATTGCCGTATCTTCACCAATAACAACAAATGAAATGAAATTAGACTCATAATGATTTATTAAGTGTCGTAAAACTAATAGTCCCTTTTTCCCCAATAAATAAAACCCATACCTATTTTTAAACATTAAAAGTGTGCTCCGATTGAAAATATAGTTCATTTTTATTGAAATAATGATTAGTGTATTGTTGTATATAGACCTTAAATTTTCCTCATTTATCTACTTATAAAATAAATTTTTACTTTGTTTAATTAAGTTCTCATAGCTAAAGTAATGCTTAATTTTGTCAATATTACCTTGAGCTGTGTGAGTGTCAAAACTAAACAAAGAGTTAAGTTGTGTATTAATGTCAAAGACGGTAATGTTTAATGATCTAAATAATAACCATTGAGAAGTATTGTCTTGTAAGTACACTTTTTTACCCATTCCTAATAAGGTAATAGTTGTGCCCATTCCTTCTTGTCGATTATGATTAAATAAGGCTATATCAATACTAGAAAGTAATTTAGAATATGAAACACTATCAAGTATCTCTATTAAGGGGATAAATTTACCTGCAAAAAGAAAATTGCCAGTAGTGATGACTTCTTGTTGATAATCCAGATCTCCATATGAGAGGGGGCATATAATTTTGTAACTCATATCAATGTTTAATGTACTTAACTTATATAATGATTCAATATGGTTGTTTGCCCTTGATGCCGAGTTTCCTACAAGAATTATTTTCTCCTTTTTTGATGTAGGGAGTATTTGTTTTACTTCTTTAAATAAATTACTAGGGTACATTATATATTCTATTAGTTTGGCTTTTGATTGATAAAATTGTTGGGCTAAGTAAAAATCGTGAGGTAAATAAGTTGCATAGTAAGGTACTTTTTTCAGTATTCTTTTTTTAAAATAAAAGAATATCTTATATTTTAAATTGTCCGTATAAGAAAGCTTTTCAATATCATCATAGAAATCTCCACCCCACGGTACCCAAGTTGTTTTTTTGGTGAACATTGGAAAAATTGTCAGTAATCGAGTAATATATGAAATTTGAAAAAATCCATGTAATATTAATTTATTGCATTTAAAAAGCTTATGAATTAACTTTAAATATGCAACCTTACTATTTTTAGTATTTATAAAGTAAGTATTATCTGGGTATTCATATTTAAATGATGTTTCAAAAATAATAAAATAGTGTTCATCAGGATTAAATTCACTATTCACAAACTCAATATAAGATTTGGTGATTGGTGATGAACTACAGAAGTGTAGGATTAGCCTTTTTGCCATTTATTTTGCTCTTGATTAATTATCTCCCATATACCACCGCGGTCATTTCCGTCTCTTCGGATATAGTTTTGTTTTAACTTATCAATATCGCGTAGTATGGTTCTTTTTGACACCGCAAATGTCTGTGCTAATGCGCTTGTAGTTACTTTGAGATTGCTACGTATTGCATTTAATATCTGCACCAATCTTGGCTGATTATCGGTGACATTATCGGTGACATTATCGGTGACATTATCGGTGACATTATCGGTGACATTATCGGTGACATTATCGGTGACATTATCGGTGACATTATCGGTGACATTATCGGTGAC
>JACCEA010278591.1_pt1 | contig 22413 bp, 13 predicted proteins | sample 7449851 | NCBI WGS metagenome assembly JACCEA01 (sample SAMN15323453, study PRJNA562643) | freshwater metagenome | isolation source: river surface water | place: USA:Blue River Watershed | collected 2017-08-18 | reverse complement strand
TCGTTTGCAACAATGGCCAACCTTTTGCGTTTAAGGAGTATCTAAGTTTTACTCGTCCTGAGTAATAGGTTTTGGTTAAGGTAAAAGAAAAGGGTTGCTCAACGGAGCGACCTTTTCTTGTTTTAGGACCTATGTGAAGTCATTTGGCGTGACCATAATCACAGATTGTTCTGCTAGGTCAGTGGATATTTGTTTGCGTAGTGAGGTAGATTGGTGAATCGGTGAATCGGTGAATCAGTGAATCAGTAAATCAGTGAATCGGTGAATCGGTGAATCGGTATATCAGTGAATCGGTAAATTAGAAAATAGGTTTGTTAGATTTCGACTCATACGCGCTGCGAAAGGAGGGGTGTTCAGACGAGCACGAGTGCTTTCTGGACGGTGTGGTAAGATGAATCAAAAAAAAGGCAAGTCAGATTTCCCCTCCTACGCGAAGCGAAAGGAGGGGTGGCTGCGAAGCAGACGGGGTGGTAAATAAAAAGAAAAAAAATGAAATCAAAATTGATCAACAATTGGAGAGTTATCCGTGCCGTATTGATCGGCGCGATATTGGGTTATTTGTACCATCGATTGGTGGGATGTGATTCTGGAGGCTGCATGATATCCGGCAGTCCCGTGATCAGCACCCTGTATGGCGGACTGTTGGGATATTTGTTTCATGGATCGTTTGAAGGCAGTAGAGGCAAGGCAGTCAACTGAGGTTACAAAAGTTTTGCGTGTTGATGAAACCCACTTATATTTGCTGATCAGAATGGGGGTATAGCTCAGTTGGCTAGAGCGCTTGCATGGCATGCAAGAGGTCATCGGTTCGAATCCGATTATCTCCACCACCTTTTCCCGCAAACATCTGAATCCAGAAGCTTGCGGGATTTTTTGTTTTCTATTTAGCCCACATTTAGCCCACGGGGTTGTGGGTCGAAAACTGCGTTTTTGAACGGTGTCAAAATGAGGTGGAAAAGGAGGGGGTTTTGGAAGTTGGTTTGTGGTGAGGGTTCGATTCTTTTTTGGCTATGACCAGAGAAGATGTTTGGGTTCAAATCATGATTCCAAATGAATAGATCAAAGTTGTGTGCGATTAAAATAAAGCCACATTTTTTTAGGATGGCTAAAATCCTGAATTTTGAAATTAATTTCTGCAGTTCTTTTGACAACCCGGATTAGTAAACGCAATGAGTTATTTAAATATCGTAATTCAGAATCTTTGATTTACAAGGATTTCGGGTTATAATTGTGTTATTCAAGTTGCATATATTACATTGATAGCTGGAATGGTAAAACATCAAGAATTGAAATAATAATTTTATAATAAATAAAGTCATGGCAAAAAAAAGACAAATTTCAGCAGAAGAAAAAGCACAAGTAATAGAAATGCAAAAAGGTACTGATGGAAGCCTTCGTTGCTATATCTCCGGTGACGTATTGGATATTGAAAAAGACGAAGTCGAGTACGATCATATTGTGGCTTTTGCAGATGATGGTCCTTCTGATATATCCAATATAAGAGTCTTTAGAAAAAAATTTAACAGGGAAAAAAGCAAAATGTCCTTGCTGGAATATAAAGAGTATTACACTCTCAAAAGGCTATATGATAGTAAACAAAATAAAGTTAAGCTTCAAGATATTTTTGGTTTTAAAAACATAAATATTAGCTCTTTAAATACAATCGTTCAAAGCGGAAAAATAGAATTAACAGATGGCTCTAGTAACAGTAGAAATTATGAATTGCTTCTTGATCCAAAATTGAACGTAAGTTACTTTTACGGGCAACTTCCAGTGCAATGGATTCAAAATGATGATCAACAGGGACTTCAACCACGAGTTATTGATTTCAAAAGGGTATTTCAAATAAAAAAACATTTAGAAACCTATCCTCAGCTTGCCCCATCCATTGCTAGGCTCATGAACAATCAAATTAGATTATTCGATGGACAGCATAAATTGGCGGCACAAGTATTAAATAACTCTACAGTTGTAGATGTAAAAGTTTATCTAACCCCTTCAGAAGATGTTCAGGCTAAAGCAGTTTATGAAATGTTGCTGAAAACTAATTTGGAAGCTCATTCTAAGCTTGCTCAAGTTTCCTTTTATACAAATACCCTTTTTCAAAAGTGGAACGAAATGTATGCAATCAAATGGGAGGAATATGTTGATCAGAATCCCGGACAAGAACATAGTGAAAACGGCTTCTTTAATTACTTAACCCTTATCGAGGCTAAACCAGATGCAAAAAAAATGTTTGAATCTACTATCATAAAAAATGTTCATGATGAATCCTCATTAAAAAAGTATACTGCGGAATCTAATAAAGACGCAAATCTTCCATTGTCTCAAGATTTGCTGCAAAAAACCATTTTTAAACAAACGCTTTACCTTTCTCCTTCTACAACAGTTGTAGATTCAGAAAATGATTTTAGGGATTCAGAAAAAGAAAATTTTCAAATATTATCTGAGTTACTTGAAGAGGAGGGTTTTCTAAAAGAGTGGACTCCTAATAAAAAAGATACAGATCCAATTAAACAAAAAGCAAGGAGAATTTGGACAAAGGCAGCTCTGTTGACATGGACACCGTATATGAATACAATGATTAATGCAATATTTCAACTTTTTGATCCAAGTCAACAATCTAAAAATTTATATAGACAAAAAATGACCGATAATCAAAAAGATCAATTTAGAATATTTTTAAAGCGTCTTTTCAACCACCCATTTTGGCTTCAAAATGACCCAACAATAGACAAAGCTTTAGGAGCTGCAACAAGTATTAAGGACATTTTTGAAAAACAAGGGTTATCCACGAATTATATTATCAATGGTAAATAATCACAACTGCTAACAGCACCTACCCAAAAGTGGCGGTTAAGTGGTTAAATCAGGATTTGTGCTTCTATCAAAGTTTCTGCTTGGTTGATACTGAAGTGCACCAAAATCCACACCTTAGTGTAGTCGCAAAACGCTAGCCTTAGAGAAAGATTTAAAAGCCATTCCGTAACAGTTTTTAAAAGAACATATTTGAACTATGCACTTGCACTGCATAGATAATTCAGACATTTGTAGCGTAATCAGATAATTGTTGTATGAAGACAGAGTACCGCACAAAAATAATAGATCCAAAGCCTTTGGAAAGACTAAAAACTAAGCTATTGAGTGTTTTTAGTATCCTGAGAAGTGAAAATATCACTTCCGAAAATTATCATGTAGTTCTATTTCTCCTTTCCATTTACAAAGACAAAATTTTGAATGTGGATGCAGGGATTGAAAACAAAAACATTAAAGAGCAAATCGAATCTGCTTTGTATAAGAGCGAAAGCGATTTAGAGGAGGAATACAGGAATGTTTATAAAAGCTTTGAGCCTATTTTGAATTCCCTAAGTAAAAAAGGCTTAACGGCAATAGTTAATGCTATTTGCGATTTAGACCACAAGATTCTGTCAGAAAACTTTTCTGGATTATTTGACTTTGTTCTTTATAATCTCGCTCAATCACAAGGAAGATATGGGGGTGAATTCATTCAACCCCTTGAAATTACACGCTTGATTTGTGGACTATTCGAACTTCCTGCAGGTGCAAAAGTTTTTAACCCTTTTGCAGGATTAGCTTCTTTTGGTGTAAACCTTGACAAAGGACAATATTATTTTGGGCAGGAGTTGAATCAAAAGACCTGGGCTTTGGGTGCTTTACGAATCATGGCTTATGGACGTCAAGTTAGTCCCCGATATGTATGCGATGATTCCATATTGAATTGGCCTGATGTATCTGAGAAATTTGACTTAATTGTTTCAAACCCGCCATATGATTTGAAATTGGAGAATCAATACAGAGAAATTGAACCTGGAATTAGAACGGCAGAACAATTTCTGGTCGATAGAGGGCTTCATTCGCTTAACAAAGAAGGGAAACTCATTGCCTTATTACCTCAAGGGTTTTTGTTCAGAGGAAGGCAAGTACAGCATTTAAGACAATTCATAGTAGAGCAAGATTTGCTTGACACTATCATTTCATTACCTGGAGGTTTACTGTCTAATATGGGGGGGGCTTTTATCATTCTTGTTATTAACAAGAAAAAGGAAAGACCTGGAAAAGTTCGATTTATTAAGGCAGATAAGTTTGTTGAAGCAAGAGGCCCAAGGGAAAAATTTTTGAATTACCATGCTTTGAATAGTTTGATTCATGGCCGCAGAGTGGATGAAGATGCACTGAAAATCATTGATAATGCTGAAATAAAGGAAGGGGATTACAACCTTAATGTTCCGAGATATTTCCAGAAAGAAATTGAGCTGGCTAATAATGAGCCGCTTGTTAAGCTAAAGGATATTTTGGAGTATGAGAGAGGCCAGAGGGGGAATTTACCTGATAATGGAAAGTTGGTACGTATTCGAGATTTAAGAGATGACAAGGTAGATTTTCGACTTAAGGTTTCAGAAATCGAAGAGATTGAGTTGCGCAGGCCCAATATTCATCAAATAAATGAAACTTGCCTTTTACTGGCCATTCGCTGGCGTACTTTGAAGCCTACCTATTTTGTTTTTGAGGGCACCCCTGTATACAGAAATCAAGATATTTTATCATTTAAGGTAAATGAATCTGTTGCAGATTATGGATACCTAATCAATGAACTGCATGCTGATTATGTTCAGGAGCAACTGGAATCATACCGAATGGGTGCGACAATTCCTTTTATTCGCAGAGATGATTTATTAGAAGTTGCAATCAAACTGCCGTCTTTGCAAGAGCAGAAAGCTAAAGTCAAAGGAATCTTTGAGCTATCTGACAAAATTAAGATGCTTCAAGAAGAAAGAAATGCTTTAGTACATGGTGTGAGTAGTAAACTTTACGAAAGCGTTTCGACAATAAAGCATTCTTTGGGTAAACCGCTACTGAATATTGGCTCTTCTCTTAGAAATATTGAAAATGCCCTTTCCAAATTAAATGCTGATTGGGAGCGTGCCAAATTAAACGAACGATATGATTTAACGATTAAGGACACCTTCGATTCAATCTACAGTAATTTGGAGTTAATACATTCTATGCTTCGCAATAATGAGTCAGTACTCGATGTAAGCAACTATGAATTAACTGAATTTGACTTTTTAGCTTTTATCAAAGGGTATGTCAACAGCATCAAATCTTCTGAAAAATCAAATGTGAGCACCAAACTTGATATTCATCCGGATATCAAAATCCAGCTTAAGAATAAGGTTTTGATTCAGGCTAATGCAGAATTACTTGAGATTGGGCTAAATGCTATTGTAGAGAATGCTAACATGCATGCCTTTACAGATGACACTAAGAAGTTCAAGCTTGAATTCAGAGTAAGTCTCTATGTTGCCCCAAGCGAGAAGAAACAAGTTGATGATGTAGTTGGTAGGTTTGATACTTACATTAAGGTTGAGGTAGCAAATAATGGGAAGCTATTCCCAAAAAACTATTCCCTGGAAAAACTAATTCGGAAGAATTCTTTTGCAGGAGAAACTGGCAATACAGGGCAAGGTGGTTTCGATTTAAACGAAATCATCAAATACCATAACAATGGCTTGAGTACTTTGGATTTGGTGACTGATGATTTTACAACTGAATACACTACAACGTATTCATTTTTAATCCCTTTTAACAGATAGGCTATGTATAAAGTACTCTGGATTGATGATCAATATAAGGATGCTGAAATGATTCAGTTTGCGATTGAAGCAGACAATGAAGGTTTAATTCTCGAGGGCTATCCGTCATTTGAAGAAGGTTTTGATGCTCTTGAGAAAAAGCTTGAGCATTTTGATGTAATCCTATTAGATGGACTTTTCTTTGAGAAAAAAGGTCAAGAAGTTGGGACCGAGGATGAATCGGGGATTGGAATGGCAATTGCGAAAATCAATGAACTTAAAAGTCGTAAGGTATTCCCTTGGTTCGTTCTATCAGGAAAAGATAAGTTCACCAAAGGTGAAAACTCTCTGCTAAAGGCAAACAAAGCGAATTGTTTTGACAAAACCAATCCGGCTGATGTGGTTAAGCTGTTTGAAGAAATGAAATCGGCTGCATGCCAACAGCCAGAGGCTCAATTGAAACACAAATATGCCGACTTGTTGGAAATATGCTCAGATGAGTTACTTGGTGCTGAACATTTTTCAAGATTATTTACTCTTATTAAGCATGTTGAGAATGTAGAAAAATTGACCAATACAGAAGATATGCTAAATCCCATTCGAAAGATTATTGAGCGGATGTTTACCCGAATGGCTGATAGAGGAATTATCCCGGAAGCTATTATCTCAAATAAAGGATGGATTAACGGTTCGAGCTTATTTTTAGCCAATAAGCATACGGACTATGCGCATTTAGCTGAAATCACGCCACCCTTGGTAAGTGAAAACGTTCACCGGCTGCTCAACATTATTCAAGATGCTTCACACGGTGAAGGTGAGTTAAAGCTAAAGGTTGATCAATATTTAAAAACTGCTCAATCTGACTTTTTATTTAGAAGTAGTGTATATTTATTGTTTGACTTACTACTTTGGTTTAAGGAATTCATGAAGAGTAATCTTGATAAAGGCATTAATGAAACCCGTTGGAAATGTAAGGTGAGTAATGGTGATTGGATTACCGGTAAAGTTACCCGAATCGCTGAAAATGGTTGGGGTACTTTTCAACCTGATAATGGCCATGTCACCGTAAGCATACCGCCCCAAATGGTAATCGATAAACGCTTGAATGAAACCGATTCAATCAAAATAATTGCCGAGCCTAGTCCGGACGGCAAAAAAACTTTTATCAAGCAATTAGTAATGAACCATGACCAAAGATAAACATACCCTCTCCGAGCAACTGCCCATACACGCAAACCGTTAGCGGACATATGCAAAAAGTCTGAGAAAAAAGAAACAAGAAAATATGGACAATCTGACACCTAGTACACTGAAATACAGCCCGTTGAAATTAGATCTTGTTTGTTTGAATTCGGACTTATGATGAAGATAGAGTAGCGGTTGAAGTCCAATGAGATTTTGTGATAATTCGTGCGAGATTCTTTTTTCGTCGTATCTGGTGAATTCGGCTTAATTAAACTTCATCGATTTGGTATATTTGACATGAGGGCCTTATAGTTCTGCATTAAGTCGCTGAGCTGTAAATGACTCTTTTCCCAGTGGAATTATTTTAATTTTCAACAATGGAAAAAGCGTTATTCAAAAACATCAAAAAAGCGATTTTGACGGATTTACAAAACTCAAAATCAGAAATTTGTATAGCAGTAGCATGGTTCACAAATCATGAATTCTACAATGTTCTATTGAAAAAAATGGCTGAGGGTATTAAAGTGACTTTAATAATAATTAATGACCCCGTAAATAACAGAGAAGGCGGGCTAAACTGGCAACATTTTATCAATGCAGGAGGCGAATTGCATTTTAGTCATTATCCCAAAATAATGCACCACAAGTTCTGTATAATTGACAATGAAATACTCTACAATGGCTCTTACAATTGGACTTATTACGCAGAGAAAATAAATAGAGAAAACACCATAAGACACATTGATAAAGACGAGCTAATTAACGATTTCAAAATTGAATTTGAGAGTTTAAAGCAACAGAATAAAAAGTATAAGCGGGTCAAACAACATACATTAGAAGATTTATTAAATTTTCAATTAGACAAAGCATTTAATTTCTATATTTCAAAAGAGCTACAAGCAAATAGTAGATGGTTAGTAAAAAATAAAAGATTTGAAATAGCCGATAAAGTCCTATCTGCTTCAATTAAATTTAGCAACCAGAAGGAGAAGGGAAAAATAGAGCCAGTAAAAGCAAGAATAAATTCACTAAGCAGGCAAATTGTAAAGGCACAGTTACTTAATACAACTGTTAATAGAGAATTAAATCAAATTTCAAGACAGACAAGTCAACTAATTAATAAAATCAATAAAACAAGAGCATTAAATCCAACATTCCCAAGTAATCCTAATATTATTAGTAACCAAAATAAACTTGCTGAATTAAAGAAACATGAACAACTTTTAAAATCTTTAAAACGTGAAAAATTTCAAGGCGATTTTGGAGAACTAAGGATTAACTTAAAGTGGGATACATTTGATGATCTAGACTTACATGTTTTTGACCCGTCAAAAAACCATATTTATTATTCAGCTAAAGAGGCTTTTTCAAATGGCTCTAAAGGTCAATTAGATGTTGACGCAAATGCCGGATCAGATAAAAGGCTGGATCCTCAAGAAAACATATTTTGGGAAACAAATCCACCAAGCGGTATCTATAAAATTATTGTTGTTCACTATTCGGAAAAACAACACAAGGAAGTTCCATTTATTTTATCTATAATTTCTCAAAAAGGTAAGTCTAAAATAATATATGCAAAAGTCCATCACGACAATTTTAAATGTATGCTTGTGGCAGAAATAAGATATGTTAGAGGACAAGGAATTACAGAGATAATAGAAAAGAAAACATTGACAACTGTATGAGGGCAGCCTATAACCGCACCTACCCAAAAGTGGCAGTACAGTAGTTTAATCAAGCTTTTTACTTCTATCAAAGTTTGTGCTTGGTTGACAGTGAAGTGCTTCGAAATCGCCACCTTCGGGTAGCTGCAAACCACCGATTGCTAACTCCGCCTTTTTTTTAAAAATAACTTCGTTATTTGAAGGACAACGAAATGCTGGTTAAACTAGATTTTCTTTTAATTCTCTTTAAAAGAACAGATCAGTACGAGATTCTTAACGGGCGAATGAGGTAACTAAGGCTGAATGCAATGCAGTATAATTTTGTTATATTTGTCAAACAACGTTGCTTGCGCTGCATCAAGCCTTGGGGCGTTAGCGGTCACTCTAAGGACGACCCACCTTTAAACAGACAACAAAACATAAAATATGAGATTAGACAATTGGTTCATAACAAATCCAGACGCTTCACAGCAAGAAGTGTTGAAAGTTTCTATCAATGACAACTTGATAGTAAAAGGTGCTGCGGGCAGCGGAAAAACTAATATGGCTATTTATCGTGCCAATCAAGCAAACGACAATACTTTCGTTATTGTAGTTTACACTGTTGCACTAAAAAAAATGGTGCGTTATGGTTTAAGCGAATTAGGACTTGACAAAGACAGAGTTGTTCACGAATGGTCTTGGATAAACAGAGGTATAGAAATATCGGGAGATTTGTTTTGTCTAAAAGGCGGTAATCAATATGGGCTAAATAGTGATTTACTGATATTAAAAACAGGAGAAGAAATAAGATTTTTTGTTTCAAAAGATAAATATGACAATATAACTCAAACAAAAACTTTCCAAAATTATCCTGTAAAAGCAATTGAAAATTCAATTGAAGTTTCTGTTGATTTTGATGATTGGGTTGAAAATAGGTTTTACTACACATATTACCGCAGAGCACGTTGGTTCAAAGAAATTCAATTAGAAAATTTTCAATTAAACCCTATTGACGAAAAATTTGTTTTTATTCCAAGTGGCTTTCTTTTCAAGGATAAAGGCATTGTAAATTATTTAATTATAGATGAAGGACAGGATTTCTCAATAGAAGACTATAGAACAAATTTCATATCACAGGCAAAAAAGTCAATTACAATCTTTGGGGATACAAGCCAACAATTGTATAAACAAAGAGGAACAAGCATAGATAATATTCAAAGTGTTTATAAATACCCTTTAAAAAATTTACAATTCAATTATAGAATACCAAAAACGATTGCCAAAATAGCTCAAAAGATTCCAGTTCCTAATCTTGATTTAATTACACAGAATAGAAAGAACAACGGAAACAGTGATTTCCCTTCATTTCCAAAACCAATTGTGAAAAAATGCAAATCCGAAGATGAGGAGTTACAATATATTCTCAACAGAATTGAAACAGAAGGAATGGACGATGTAGCCATTTTATTACCTAATAACGATATTATTGAAAAGATTCACAAGTTATTTTCTGATAAAGGAATAGGAACACAAGTTAGATACACGATAGATTTACCTGAAAACAGAGCGGCTGGAACCTATCCTATGTTTAGAAGTGTTGATACATTAGATTTCACAAACCACGACTTACCTTGTATTCTAACATTTCATAGTGCAAAAGGAACAGAATTTGACAATGTATTCATTCCATTTGCAGATGATGACAACAACTTAGACAGAAATGCTCTTTACGTTGCTGTGACAAGGTCAAGTAGTCGAGTATTTATAACATATTCTAGAAAACTCACAAGCCTATTAAACGACATTAACCCAAATGATATTATTAGTCAATAGTATGGCAAAGAGTAAAAACATATCAGAAGAAAAAAGTTTATGGTTGCCAATAAATTTGTGGAACTTAAATGAATTATTTACTAGTGAAAGTATTTCGCCTATATCATTTTACGAAGAACGCAATTTTGGCAACCCAGTTAATCGTAACGAAGAAGCAATTGAAGACACAAATAATCTAATATTGTTTGACGATGCTGTTCAAAGTCCAATTTTATTAAAAATATCAAATACTTTAATTGATACAAATTATTTGGCTGAAATAAAGTCAAGTAAAAAAAGTGGTTTGAAAAGTTTTGAATATTCAAAAACAATTTATCTAAAAAAGGGAGATTTCAATATCTGTTTTAGTTCAGAATTAAAGTTGAATGAATTTCTAAACAATACTTTTATGTTGTTGGAAGTTAAAACAACAAATAAATACAAGTCTGACTTTATTGTCAATGACAAAATGCCTGAAAAAACCGCATTTTATCAAGCACAACTTATTTCTGATAAAACTGAATTTCAACCATTTTATGACAGAGCATTTAATCAAATTAAAGGTTTAATTTATGGTTGTGTAATTGGCTCCATTGGAACATTAGAAGAAAAAGAACAAAATCTTATTTCTGAATTGTCAAAATTAAAAAACACGATTGGAAGCATTCATACAGACATCGTTTTAAGTGAAGAATACTCATCGTTTTGGCTCATAAACATGTGCAAACAAATAAAGGATTGTCAAAAATCATACATTGAAAATTTCAGCAAACAATCAGATGTTTTAGATACACTTCTTTTGAGATTAGAGGAAATTGATAATCTAAACAAAATGCGTTGTGATGAATTATCAAAGCAAAAACATACATCCTACAAAAGAGATTATGAAAAAGAGCAAGAAGTTTTAGAAAAAATAAAACGCGAATTATATCAATATGAATATGAAAACGGAATAACTTCTTTAAAAGAGGAATTTGGAATCATTAAACGAGAAGAAAGACGCAAGGGAGAATTGAAAGGAAAAACAAGAGAGTATTTTAAAATAGGTTCAGAAGAATACGACCGTAAACAAGAATTAAAACAACTCATTACAAAATGTGAAGAGAACGAGAAATATCAAATTCTTAAACGAGAAGCTAATTTACAAGAAGAGCGGTTAAGGAATTTTCAGTTTGGTTTCACTCAATTTGACACTTCAATAACAGAACAATTTAGTAGAATATCCGAGTATCTGCACGAAATTACCAAAAAAACAACGAATTACTTTTTGTCAAAAAACAACAAATCAAACAATTTCCCAGACATTTCATTTGAAATTGATATTAGGAAATTAGCTGATTATTATTTCAATTATTCTAAAGGCTACATGGACTTTTCTGTTGTGTTTCCAACAACATTGTCAAAAAGTATAAATGAATCAGAATTACGATTACTAAGTGTTGCGGTCAATTCAATTTTATCTAAACCTCAAGGACGACTCGGTAATTTTTCCGAACAAAATATTTTAGAAATTATAAAAGATATTGGTGAACATTTACCTGAAAATTCTGACAAACAAACCTTACGAGATTATTATAAATATCGTATTGGCAAAAATGACAGTTTCACTTTTCCTAATAATTCAGTTATGGCAAGCATTATTATTTTTTTAATGAAGCTCAATGGACACGACCAAATAAACAAAATGCTTGTTGCAAAAAACATTCACAACAGACAGTTTGCTTTTTTACTTTTTGGTGCATACTTAGGTTTTGCCAATATGCCAAAGACATTTACAAATATTGTGTTTGACAGTGACAATACAGAGTTGTTCAGCTACGTAGACAATTACTTATTTAATAAATACATAAATCAAAAACTATGAAGTTTTATACATTAGATACGCAATTTACCTTTTGAAAATATGAAGGTAAAACCGTGAAATAAATTCTTGAAATCCAGCCAACCTATCTTGACTAGTGTGCAATTAATCTTGACCACTTTTATATTTCACACGAGATAATTGAAGAAATTAAAGTAATTAAACCCGACTTCACAATTACTGAAGAAGGGAAACAAAAACTTGCTGACAAATATTCAACTTGGGAAAACGAACAGCAGCAAGATAATAATGACGACTATGATGATTACGATAGACGAGAATCTTACGGACAATATGCAGGCTCTTACGCCCAAGACGTTGAAGGTTTAAGTGACGACTTTATAAATGATGTTCTAGACGGGGACCCTTATGCTTATTGGAATATTGACTAGTAAAAAAGAAGAAGAGCGAACCGCGAACCGCTAACAAGGTATTGCCAAAAGCGAGGGTGACGTGTTTCTATGACACTTTTGTGCAAGGTTCAGCATTTGTAGTTCTAATGAACTTTTTTACTAAAATTCCCCGCCTTCGGCAATACCCAAACCGTTGTGTGCAAGCTTAAAAACAACCATCACCAAGAAAAATAAAAACTATGATAAATTCAGGATACGAAATAGATTTTATTCCAGTTGACAGCGGTAAAAAAAATGGAGACGCAATTTCAATGCGTATCACAGAAAATGGAGTAACAAAAATATATGTAATTGACGGTGGAACTAAAGTTTCAGGACAAGCATTGGTTGACCACATTAAAAAATACTATGGAACCAATCGAGTTGACTATCTAATAAATACTCACCCTGATTTAGACCATATTTCAGGATTGACCGTGGTAATGGAACAACTTGATGTTAAAGAGTTGTGGATGCATAAACCTTGGGAACACGCGCACGAAATAATTGACGACATATTAGACAATAGAGTTACAGTAAATAGCTTAACCAATCGACTTCAAGACTCATTGAAAATTGCAAAGCAACTTGAAGAAATGGCTGTAGAAAGGAAAATCCCAGTTTATGAACCTTTTCAAGGAAGTAATATTGGACATTTTTACGTACTTTCCCCTCATCCAGATTGGTATAATGAATTGGTAAAAGGTTTTAATAATATGCCAGCATCAGACAAAACAACATTTTTGGGGGAAGCCGTAAAAAAGTTTATAGATACAGTCAAAACAGTTTTTGAAAATTGGAATATCGAAACACTAAGTGAAGATGGTCTTACATCAGATAAAAATGAAAGCAGTGTTGTGCTTTTTGGAAGACTTCCTAACAATTTTGACGTTTTGTTGACAGCTGATGCAGGTTTAATAGGATTAAACAAAGCCTATGACTATGCTTTGGCGAATGGCGTTGACCTGAAAATCTGTAAATTCATTCAAATGCCTCACCACGGTGGAAGAAGAAATGTTTCCCCATCGTTGTTGGATAAACTATTAGGTCCCAAATTACCTGAAAATTCTAATGCTACTAAAACAGCTTTTGTGAATACATCAAAAGATTGTCCTGAACACCCTAAAAAATCTGTTTCAAATGCTTTTATAAGACGTGGAGTAAAAGTAATTGCGACTAATGGACAAACAAAATGTAAACATTGGGGATATCCAGCTAGGTCAGGATGGGTTTCGGTTTCTCCTCTTCCCTTTTTTAATCAAGTAGAAGAATAAGTTATGAAAGACATACTTCAAAAACTATCGACTTACAACATATTTAATTACCTACTTCCAGGTATTGTATTTGTTGCCCTTTTAAGACAACACACTTCTTTCGACCTTATTGAAGATGAACTTTTTACAGGTGCATTTCTTTACTATTTTGTTGGTTTGGTCATAAGTAGAATCGGCTCATTTCTTATTGAACCAAGTCTAAGAAAGTCGGGTATTGTAAAGTTTTCTGATTATTCAAAGTTTGTTTTAGCATCAAGAAAAGATGAGAAGATTGAACTGTTTTCAGAGATAAACAATATGTATCGAACATTTATATCAATGTTACTCATTCTAATTTTTGCGGTTACGTATGAAAACATTGGATTTATTCTGGTATTAAATGAAACTTTGAAATCCATCATTGGACTTTTTTTGCTTGCATTTTTATTTCTCCTTTCATACAAAAAACAAACAGAATATATAAATAAAAGAATTAATGCCAATAACGATGGAGAATAGAAAGCCAGCACACAACAGCCGTTTTGCAAAAGCGGGGGTTTCGTGCTTCTATGACAGTGAAGAGCTAAATTCAAGTGTTGTACATCTAATGAAGTTTAGTGCTAAAAATCCGCCACTATGCCAAGCCGCCAAACGTTAGGGGGCACCCTATTGAACGACCGTGCTAAAATTCAACAGACAGACAAATGAACAGACAGACCAACGCTTGGGCAAAATCAAAAGAGCTGCAACCCACCGCACAAATCCACCGCTTTGTAGCACATTTGCTTTTGCCCCAACCGAACAACGACAATCCTCAAAAGCTATAGAGACTGATAATGAATGTAAACGGAATAGAGTTCTTTGATGATTTAATTGAAATCCACAATGAACAGAACAGCATAACAGACAAATATCCTAAACTTCGTTCCTTGCTTGAACGAGTTTGTAAAGACTTGACGACAAACGAAAGCATACAGTTTTCAAACTTGTTTTCACGACTGAACTATGTTTGCGAAAAAACAAATCTTGACAGACGAAAAACATTTCAGATTAACACATTGCGTATTAACGCAAACAACGTTTTACACGCTGACTTTAAACCAACACAGGAAGACTATTTGCAAAACTTAAAAGCGTTATGCAACGCTTTAAGTCATTTTTACGGCATTTCTATTCCAAAAACTTTGTCTGACATTTTGCCCAAAACAGATTTCTACAAACCAAAACAGCGACAAGGCAAAAAATACGACCGAATTAGAATTGAAGTTTCATCAACAGACGAACAGTTTATTTATGCCTTTGACGAAGAAAACCCGACAGAAGAACCAATAAAAATAAAACATCACGTTTCGGGTATCAATGAAGAATTTAATTCTACAGTAGAAAAACTTTGGAATGGTTGCCAACTCAACCTAATTGACGTAACTGTTGACGAACAAGGAATTTATTTGCCCGACTTAATCATTATTGAACCCGATTATCTTTTAGACATTAGTTCGTTGGCTGAATGTATGAAAGAATTTGGAAAACACCCTTTAAACTTCGTTCAAAGTAAGTTTGAACCAATCAAAAACACCAAACACATTTTATTGGGAAATATTGCCAACTTGTTTCTTGACGAATTTGTGAATGAAAAACCAACATCGCCTGTTATCTATAATGATTCAATTAAAAAAGCGTTTAAATCCGCACCTTTTGAATTTTCAACTTGCGAAGAAATAGACACAAACTTTTTTCAAGACACACAAATTCAATTTCAAAACATCAAAAACGTTGTAAACAATGTTTTTCCTGAAAAGAAAATTGACAGAGAAAATGCACTTTTAGAGCCAAATTTCATTTGTGAACATTTAGGCGTTCAAGGACGGCTTGACTTTCTTCAACTGCAATCTAATGACGGTAAAAAGTTTGTGATAGAATTGAAATCAGGGAAAGCACCTTTTCCTGAAACAAACACTGAACTTATTGGATTAAACCACAGAAGCCAAGCGTTCATTTACCAAATTATCATTCAGAAAATTTTGGGCGTTCAATTCAGAGATTTGAACACTTTCATTCTATACTCAAAATATACAGACCCAAATGCAAATCTTCGTTTGTCTGCACCATTTATGGCAGCGATAAAAGAAATAATGAATATTCGCAATTTGATTGTTGCTAATGAAAGAAGTATTGCAAGCGACAGCACAGAAACGAAAACAAAAAGTATTGTCAATAGCATTTCGCCTGAAACACTAATCACAAATAGAAAAACTAATCAAAATTTCCTTGACCGATTTATTATTCCACAGATAAATCATTTCAAATCGTTTTTTCAAAACGCCACCGAACTTGAGCTTGAATACTTTCATAGCCTCTATTCATTTGTAACGAAAGAACATTACATTTCAAAAGCAGGCGACACGGAATACGACAGCACAAAAGGTATTTCTTCGCTTTGGCTTTCTTCGGTAGAAGAAAAATTTGAATCAGGCGAAATACTTACAGATTTATCCATTGCTGAAAATCTAACCGAAACAGATTTACCTACTATTAAACTAAAAATACCAACTTACGACCACGATTTTCTGCCGAATTTCAGACAAGGTGACATTGTAATTCTGTATGAAAGAAACAATCCGAAAGACAACGTAACGAACAAACAAATTTTTAAAGGTTCAATACAAGAACTAACGCCAACAGAAATCACAATCCGTATTCGCTACAAGCAACGCAATCAATCTGTATTGCCACAAAACAGCAAATATGCGGTTGAACACGACTTTTTAGATTCTTCTTACAATTCAATGTATCGTGGATTGTATGCGTTTTTACAAGCCAATCAAGACAGAAAAGATTTGCTGTTAAACCAACGAGCACTTAAACAAGACGAGTCCAACTATATGGAAAACGTCTATGACACACAGGAAATTCAGGAAATCGTTTACAAAGCCAAAATTGCTAAAGACTATTTTTTATTGATTGGCCCGCCCGGAACTGGCAAGACTTCGCTTGCCTTAAAATCAATGGTTGAAGAATTTTATTGTGAGCCAAACAACAATATCCTTTTGTTGTCTTATACCAATCGTGCCGTTGATGAAATATGTGACGCATTGGATAACATAAACAGCAGTCCTTCATATATCAGAATTGGTTCTGAACTGTCCTGCGAACTCAAACACAGAAAAAGATTGCTTGAAAAAGTAATTGAGCGTTGCGAAAACAGAAATGAAGTAAAAGAAGAAATTCAAAAACACAGGATTTTTGTAGGAACAGTAGCTTCATTATCCAGCAAAACGGAACTCTTTAAACTAAAGCATTTCCAAGTTGCTATAATTGATGAAGCCTCACAAATTTTAGAACCAAGTCTTATAGGGATTTTGTCGGCAAAAAATGTCAATGGTGGAAATGCGATTGATAAATTCATTCTGGTTGGCGACCACAAACAATTACCTGCTGTAGTTTTACAGAACGAGGAAGAATCCAAATTAACCAATCCTGTTTTAAATGAAATAGGATTAACCAACAGAAAAAACTCACTTTTTGAACGGCTTTACAATTTGCATAAGTCCGACAAAAAGTCATTGGTTTGGGGAATGTTGCACAAGCAAGGAAGAATGCACCCCGACATTGCTTTGTTTCCAAATTATTCTTTCTACAACAGCCAACTTGAAGCCGTTCCGACAATTCACCAAAGTGCAAATTTGGAATTCAAAAGTTTTGAAAACGGAAATCCGTTTCACAAACTCATTGCCACAAAACGAATTGCTTTTATTCCTTCGGAAAAACACAAGGCAGACAAAACCAATAAAACAAACATGTACGAAGCAAAAATCGCCAAAGAACTTGTAAAGCAGATTTTTGATTTATACAAAGCAAACAATCTTCATTTTTCGGCAGAAGAAACAATCGGAATTATTACACCTTACCGAAGTCAAATTGCTTTGATAAAAAGAGAAATTCACGATTTGAACATTCCCAAACTTAATGCCATTTCCGTTGATACGGTTGAACGTTTTCAGGGTTCGCAAAGGGATATTATCGTTTACTCTTTCAGTATTAACCAATACTATCAATTAGATTTTTTAGCCAACAACATTGAAGACGAAGGACAAATTATTGATAGAAAATTGAACGTTGCCATTACAAGAGCGAAAAAGCAACTTTTTGTAATTGGTAATCCGTCAATCCTTTCAAACAATCTTACTTATTATCGTTTTATTGAGTTCATTCGCTCAAAGTCGGGTTACATAAAGGAACGTCCTGAAGATTTTCTAAAAGGAAACTTCACAATAGAAGAACCTGAAACAGATATTGAAATCGGGAACAACATATATGAGCCGGAACAAAATTTTGCTTCTGCATTTGATAACGTAGTAATTCAACAAATAAAGGCAGACAGCAGAACACAATATCCTCATATTTTATATGGTTATTCTAACGACTACATACGAAACAATGTAATTGAATATGGCAGAACCAATTTTGACCAAGCAACATTAGAGCATAGTTCGGTAGATAAAGTAAACTTGTATTGCTTCTACAATATGCGGAAGCATTATTTTAGTTCAGTAGCTATTTTTAAGAGTTTTCACGACTATTTCAAAACAGCTTTCACGAACAGCAACAACCGAATTACATTTATTGACTTTGGTTGTGGCCCATTAACATCGGGATTAGCATTTCAGCAAAGTTTTGCCTCTGTTCCTAATTTTCATTTTGACTATGTGGGTATTGATATTTCAACTGCAATGTTGAACAAAGCAAAAGAGTTCTCAGAATCAAGTTTGTTCAGCCGAGATGCCAAATTTCAGTTTGCGAAATCTCTAAACGAAATTTCAGAAAATTATTGGGAAAGTGTTCTTACACTTTCAAACACGGTTATTCTAAACTTCTCATACTTATTTGGCAACCTTTCCAAAGACGACACAGAAAAACTTGCAATAAAAATTAACGCATTACTTGACAAATATCCATTGAACAAATTCATTTTAGTTTTTCAAAATTCATCAATGGAAAAACGAAACAGAAGTTACGTTATTTTCAAAAAGTTAGTTCCACGCTTACAAAGTGTAACCGAATATCCAAAAACAGAAACAGTCGTTTACAGAAATGCTATAATGAGTAATTTTGACAAATCAGAGACAGTTTATTACGAACTGTTAAGCAATTAGGAAATGGATTTATTTGGACATAACAAATCGGACAAAGAAGTTACTTTAGAAAATGCCCAACAAATTAAAGGGCTAAAAATCTTGTTTGACTTTATCAGCAAAGACGAAGAAAAAGAGCTACTCAACAACATTAACAAATCAACTTGGCTTACTGACTTAAAAAGACGAGTTCAACATTACGGTTACAAATACGACTACAAAGCAAGACGAATAGACCAATCTTTTTTTATTGGCGAAATCCCAACGTGGATGAAATTTTTATCCGACCGTTTACAACTACAGAAAATAATTGACTTTGTTCCTGACCAAGCAATAATAAACGAATACATAGGCGACCAAGGAATTGCTGCACACATTGATTGCGAACCTTGTTTTGGCGACACGATTATTTCCATTTCATTGGGCGGACAATGCGTAATGAACTTTCAGAAAGAGCAGACAAGCACAGAGCAAGACAAAATTCCCTTACTCATTCAACCAAAGACTTTAATTGTAATGACAGGCGAATCAAGGTTTAGTTGGTTTCACGGGATTGTAGGACGAAAATCAGACAAGTTTAACGGACAGACACATAAACGACAAAGACGAGTTTCAATAACATTTAGAAAAGTAATATTAGACAAATATTAGCCAACTTTTTGTTTTACAATTTCATTTTTCGAAAATACAAAAAGCGGAAAAAAGACTAAAGAGCCACTAGGCCAATGCATCATAAGATATGAGTTTAACAGACAAATAACATAGCCAAAGAATCCAACGCAATTATCTGTTTTCTTTCTCGAATCCTTGAACAAATACATTGAGGCCTTGTACCATTTGAGCATAAAACAGTATTGGATTTTCTATCGCTAAGTCAACTTGTTGTTTTTGATTGTCACTTTCGAATGATCCGCGATGCGCTCCCCAGTTCCGTAACGCATTTATTTTGATGTAGAAATTCTTGCCTTCATTCCAAAGAAAATAGTTTTTTCCTTTAACTAAAATGAAGTAATAGACGATTTCAAATTTTCTTCTTGAGTTCCAGTTCTTGTCCTCTATTACAGTTCCGTCCTCTGTAGTGATTTTCTTAAAAATAACGCTCTCTAATCTTTTTGGAGGATATTTATCGTTTACTTTATCGAATTCAGTTTTTTGATTCTTATAGTTCTCCCAATTGGGACTTATTAATGTATTAAAGATAAAATTGGTAATCCCTTCAACTTGCTGATAGCAATGAATGGCAAAAAGTCCCAAATCCCCTTTGCGCATGGCATAATCCATTTTTACAAAATCACTTTTGAGCTGTGGTAAAAGCGATTCAATCGAGAAGTCCTTGTAGAATAATTCAGCGTGATGATTGGCGACTTTGAGAATGTTTTGCTCGTAAATGTGCTTGAGCTTGGGATGGTTGTCTATAATGCTAAGGTTGCTCTTTTCATCTATAAGCTCATAAATGTCATCCCACATCCATTCATTGCCTTTTTGATTGGCAATTTGTTGGACAAAAGTCAATAACCCTTTTAATTTCTCAACTTCATTCATTTCTTGTGGTCCAAAAATTTGTTCATGGCCTTATCTAAATCTGATTTTAAAAGTAAGTCCAATATTTCATTCATATCGATTTCGCCGACTGGCGCTTTATTGCTTTTTTTGACATTGAATGCGATGGCCCATCGTTCTGCCAATTTTTGTGTTAAAGCATCTTCTTTTCCTCTGATCATTGACAAATAATTGATTTTCCCTCCCAGAATATATTTGAGATTGAACTTTTCTTTGGGTTGGTATCCCTTGTCCAATTGATAATCTTTTCGATATAACTCAGATGCCTTTTCGATTCCATAGCGTTCGACAAGAGTTAAGTACATGCGGATTCCTTTTATATATCGCTGATTGATATTGATCTTTTCATTGACGATAATTCCTGTTACCTCTTGTCTAAAGGAACGATGTTGTATCCTTGATTTCTCGGTTTGAATCTCTAATTTGTTTTCGGTTTTGATGATCCTGTTCAATTCATTCTGAAAGCTAACAAAATTGAAAATATTGATATCACAAGAGAAGGTGATGTCATCTGCATACCTGGAGTAAATGGCATTGAATCTTTTTGCTAATCCTGCCAATTTTCGATCGAGTCTATTGCAAATGATATTGGTGAGTACAGGCGAAGTCGGTGCACCTTGCGGTAAGACATTTTTTAATTCACCAGATTCCGTTTGTATGGTATGGGTGCATAAACTTGCGATGGTGTAAGCAATTTTTTCAGATGAGATAACATCAAAATCTGGATTCAGTAAAGCGAGCTTCACTTGTTTTAAATCGAATGAATGAAAAAAGTCTTTTAAATCTATGTTGTATACGTATTGCTTGCCCACATGAAGAGCTGCATTTTGAACAACATTGCGTTCTAAAACAAATCCATAAGCATGATTGGATATGGGATACGCATATTGAAGTATAGCACTTATCGACTTTTGAATTTCCTTGAGCCTTTTATGCGGGGCATTGATAATTCTTTCCTTTCCACTTTTCTTTTTGATCGTGAATTGCGAATACCGATCAGGGCACAATTTGTCGGTTGAATAGTAACTTATGGAATTGGCTTTGATTTGAATACTCGAAGTATTTTCATCGGTATTGAGTAACAGTTGGAATGAATTGAGCATTTTCGCCAATTCATGAACGGATTCAACACTTTTCAAAGTGTGCTTGGCGGTATTACAGAGTTCGGTGTTTAGCATAATAAAAAAGTGAGGCCCTCATTTGATTCTATCTGTATGTTCGTAGAACATGATCAATTGATTTCTCTGAAATCAATTAATTCTTATCCTTTATTTCTTATTTAATTTTTCAATTAAAAAAAAGGAAAGGCTAAGAGACATTCATCCCAGCGAGCTGGGAAAACATGCCGATCTGATTATTCCGAAAAATAACCCAGCATGCAACTTCAATCTTTTTATGAGGGCCTCAAAGAACTTTGATGCAAAATAATACAACTTCTGTGCAATTTTACTGCACGGGTTTGAATTTGTTGAAAAGACCTTTTGGGGATATGATTTTCACATCGCCCCCAAAGCTTAAAATTTGAGATTGTAATTCTCTATTAACTTTTACTTCTATGGTTGTTTCGGATGTTGTTTTGTCAATCCATTTCATTTTTTTTTGTGATGGGTGCAAAGGTTTGGTGGCTGCGTAATGTCCACGGCCATTAAGAAATTGTAAAGTGATTATTTGAGGCTTTTCCTCAGGGTCATTGGATACGCCTATGATGTCGGAAAAATATTCTTCCTCCCAATCAAGGTCAAGTTCAAAATACTTTTTCGTTTTCTTAGCTTTGAAGCTGACGATTCTATCCAAGGGGTAATTCTGAATCTTGTTTTTGTCGTCATCGAGAACTCCAAATAGAAACCATCGGTTATTGTACTCCTTTAGAAACTGAGGATGTGAAAGCACGATTTTAGCTTCATCGGCGCCGAAAGACTGATATTTGATTTCTAAAACATCTTGATTCTTGATCGCATTGTACAATGGAATTAAGTGC
>JACCEA011284680.1_pt1 | contig 22418 bp, 19 predicted proteins | sample 7449851 | NCBI WGS metagenome assembly JACCEA01 (sample SAMN15323453, study PRJNA562643) | freshwater metagenome | isolation source: river surface water | place: USA:Blue River Watershed | collected 2017-08-18 | reverse complement strand
TATTGGATGATATCGAACGACTATCACGAGGCGAGGCTGCCAAACGTAGAGGAACAGGATCAAGACAAGTCCCACATCGATTAAATAGTATGGAGCGAAAAGAGTGGGAACTTGCAAAAGTTAGGCGGTTCCTAATGTTGCGTGGCACCGGTTATAGGAGAGAACGGGGAGATAGTCCATTAGCAAACATATATCGCAATTACTGTGATGCAACATCTGTGCCCTGCATTAGCATCATCCGAAATCTCGGTATTGATAGCGTTGATCAAGTTGTTGTCGACTTTTCGCCATTGCGTACCCTGGACGGAATCGGTACTCTAGTACAATATTGTCGAGGTTTTGCGAATGAATACAGCAGTTGCGTCAAAATAGTAGAATATTCTGAAGTTATCCAATTGCAATCTATGACCTTAAGCGGAAATGGAAACCACAAAGTTTTCAATGACCAGCCAATATGGAATATACCCCCTTTTGGTCTCGTATTATCATTCGCAGAACGATCGGATGGGCGTAAGTTTGGTGAACTATTGGGATATCATCTCGCACGTGGCAATAAAATGAAGAAGCAACTCGCAAATTTATGTGACAATTAAGATAGGTTATGCGGTAACTGCTGAATCATTTGATGTTTTTGTCGCTTTACCAGTACATTCTTTCTGTTCACGTAGTATCCATTACAAGCTGTGGTAGACGGGAAGAAGAATCTGACACATCCTCTCCAATTAAATGATTACAATCAATATATAGCAATTTTGTTTAATCTACATCAAGTACACCCAGATCATCATTATCTGTCTTCTTATTAATCGACATATAATATTTACAACCAATATTTATCCGCACTTCAATTCTGTTGACAAACACAAATTTCTACAAAACCTCATTAAACAACGGAAATTGCATCAACTTTCCTTCCAACGCGGAAACAATATGCCAAAGTCCAGATATTCGCTCAGCATAGCTCATACGACGAACGCGTTTTCCATTACAAGAGGTAATTCCGCATGCAGTCAACACGGTGAAGATCGTTTCCAACTTCGTTCTTTCCAACAACTTCCCCGATACAGCCTTTATCGTACTTGCCACATTCCAAAATAACGCGTCTCCTTAGCCTGAGATCTAGCTCAATATACAAGCTTTTTTCTGTTGTTGCTTAATTCCACATTGTGATTCGCTCGCTTCATTCTCTCAGTATTTAAGGTCTGTATCCCCAAATTTCAAAGACATTTTCCTTCACGACGCGTCCATTCGAATAATCGGTGCCTGGAAGTAATTTATCCGTCCATAAATTTACGTTGTCTAAAGGTGCTGAGAATAAAGCGTAGTGATGACTGGTATGAAAACAGTCCAACAAACTCCCTTGCCAATGCTTCTCGATGCTCGAAAATTTTCTTAAGCAAGCTATATCATCCATCTGAGTGCATTCAAAGCCAACAATTACCGATCCTCCCAAAGTTGCCAGCTTCTTCAAATTTGTTTCCCATTATTCTTCATAGAGGCGATTTGGCTCTTTCTTCATCAGCTTGTTCAAGCGGGATTTAGCCCGACCTGCACATCCACTTACTTCATAATCTGCAGTCATACCACTAATACATGTTCCTAATGTCAACCACACTTTTGCTGTTTTACACCAACCACTTCAGTCCTCCTCTAAATCATCACGGAACTCCTCGCTGAAGTTGATAACACGATTTGAAGGATCAGACCAGCTGCCATGGATCTCATTGATTGCATATTGTGGAAAACCTGCTTTTGAGGAAGGCAATCATGATTCTGTTAGCATATCCGCCTGATACATACGATCAAGACCATGTGTGCATGTGTTGGTCTGAGAACTGAAGCATTGATATCTTTCTTAACGAGTTTAGACACTTGAAGAGGTATCCTCCACTTCCTCGTACTCATGAGAGGCTCTAGCGCCACGATCTCGTTGAGGTTCCATGCAATGTACAACTATACGAGGTAGTTCCCATGCAGGATTACAGTTAACTGTAGCCAAGTATCCATTGCCAGGAGCAGTCTCATACAAGAAGTGTTCCGCTTCGGATGCATAGAGTTGTTTTATATGAGGTTCTTGCTGATAGCACGACTTTGCTTAGTGATATTCACCATTGGATTGGCGGGCAGCAACAGCAGCAACGACAAAGAATGTTTCCAGCAAAAAGCTAAAGCACGTTCTGCTGCAGCAAGCAATAGGTATTTTACGCTTTACACTAACACAGGATGTGGGCATTTTTGTATATAGAGTTCTTTATACTTCTATTTATTAATTAATAATGGTTCAATAGCTAGGAGTGTGTTGGTTTCCTGAGATGGCGAATCTAAAATTCTTCATGGATAATGTAGTCTTGATAATTTTCTATTTACTTCATCTATACTACTTTTTCGGAGTTATACTATGGGGAAATGGAGGGCAAATTTATAGCAAGTGTGTTGGATTTTGGGTATGCCGTCATCAACTTTCAAGGCCTTCTCCTGTTTGGCTGTCAGAACATTTAGGTATAATTTATCATCCTGACTTATCCGACAATCAATGGCGTGAGTTTCGCCAATCCTTACCGTTGTTGGGCATGGTTGCGATTGGGACCACATTTTTATCATGGTTCTGTCGTTTTATTTGCCATCACGTGTGTGAATCCAATCACACCATGATACTTGTGAACACAATACTGCGATTAATAGTTGGGATCCTTGCTATAGTTATTCAACATGGATTTCATTCTCTCATTATTTTCGGTATTTGTTTGATTGGCTATGGGCTGAGTCGTTGTTTACTGAATCATCGAACGGATATCACCTCCCCCACACTATCTCAACAGAATATAAGAACCCGACTGTGGATTTCAAAATCACTTGTCTGGATTTATGCAATTATTGTCCTCCTCTTTAAGGAATCTTATCGTATTCGCCACTTGCCTGCCTATTCCTTTCTGAATATTTTCTTCGACAAGAAATATAGCGGAATGTATGGATGGCAGTTACCTGCAAATTTTTTAGTTTTAAGGTGGATTTCGTATGCAATAGATTATTTTGAAGCCCTTGAAAAGTATTATCAGTATGAAATGCAAAAGAAAACGGATATTGTAGTTCCTGATGATACAAATGACTCAAATACTGACAATCACACCAAATTACCAAAAAGGGAAAGAATTACTGATACTGATGATGATGACACTGCACTCCATGTGACACATCCAGTAAATGATTATAGTTTTATATACTATATGTGCTATATGACTTATGCACCTTTATATATGGCAGGACCGATCGTTTCTTTTAACTCTTTTATTTCTTCCAGCAGACAACCACAACGCAAAGTAAATGTTTTCAAATATGGTATGAGGTGGATCCTCTGTTTCTGTATATTAGAATGGATGACATCTAGATTCCCATTTTTTGCTACCGTGTCCACAGGATTGTTACCCCATTTATCAATCCAGGAAATCGCCTCAGTGTTTTATCTCATTCTTAAAATGATGTGGTTGAAGTTCTTGACAATCTGGAGGTTTTTCAGATTATGGTCATTGTCGGATGGAATTTTTACAATTGAAAATCAACAAAGGTGTATGTCAAATAATTTTTCATTGACTCAATTTTGGAAAGGTTGGCATGCGTCATTCAATAAATGGCTTGTACGTTATCTCTATAAACCTTTGGGAGGTAGAAAATATCAATACTTGAATGTATGGATTATTTTTTTCTTTGTAGGCTTGTGGCATGATCTAGAATGGAAATTGATGGTCTGGGGGTTATTGAATGCTGTGTTTTATGTGATTGAAGTTTTGGTTATTCAACCTGTCAGAGAGCGATTGCTTGATGACAAAAAGATATCATCCATCTCAAATTTTATCGAAGAAACTCCGAAGTTGCATCAAACACACACTGAAAAAACACCAACAATCATGAAAGTTGCACGACATATCCTTGTTACGGTTATGGGTGCTTTTTTTATTATTGTACTTATCTCTGTAAATCTCATTGGTTATTCAGTTGGGACGGGTGGCATTCATCTAGTGACGGAAAAAGCGATGACACTAGAGGGTTTATATGTTTTCGTAGGAAGTTTATATTTCTTGTCGATCGGTGTTAGTATTATGCTGTATTTGCAATATCTCGGTATTGCAAAAAAGTAATGTGTTGAAAATAATATACTTTATATATAACTAATTTCTATCCTGATTGACCATCAAATTCTTCAAATTATCAGTATCATATACTACATCCTTCGTGATGTAGTTGTAAGATGAACAACACTCTAATTACAGATTCACAATAAAAAATAATAAATAGATCAAATACAAATACATGCACATTAAGAAACTACCAGTCAAAATCATTGAAGACTTTTTTAGAATTTAAAGCTCTGTTGAACACTTGAAGTGGAGCTATTCCGATCATAACTATGAGCCCTTTGTACGACTTGATCATGATTATTTAACAAAGAATCATCTTTGGTGAAGAAAATTTTAATGGCCAGGTAATATAATATCACAGCTATTAGCAAACAACCGACCACCCCTCCAACAATCACCATAATAATTTCAACGGTATTCAAACTATTTGAGTTACTGGACGATGATTCATTTCCAATGTACGTAGAACTGATATAAGTGAAAGAACTAGTCGCTGTCCCTGTCGCTGTGCAACTACTTACATACTTAGTGAAGGTCGAAGGACCAGTGCAGTTGCTAGTTTTGGAATACGTGTACTTGGTGGGATAATTGGCCAAAATCGAAGTACTTTCGGAGTCCGCTATGCAATCGTTATCGATAAAAGCATTGAATGATAGTAATGTGGAACAGAGACTATCCGCAAAGTAACTAGCGGAATGATGAATGAGTAACGAGATATGATTAGTAAACATTCATTCAGCACAACTTACGTGGAAACTGCATAGGGTTTTGCATCCTGCGGAACCAACGATGTTAAATCTCGATTAGATGTGTAACCGTGATAATACGATGATTCACCATAGCCTGCTTGGCACACCAACGGGATAGTTGAATTAGTACTTCCCATTGATGGATCGCAATTTGGACTCGAGTAACTGATTTTTATTATGCTGGGTCCGTCTAATCAAAATAGTCGTAACATCAGATTCTTATATCCGAGAGGGCCTTACTTGAAGTGACATACGATAGAATGGATGAAGTTGTTGCCGATGACTTCAAACAGACATCCGTAGCAAACGCGTAGATCTCATATGGATTATCATCAACAAAGGAACATTCAGGATTAGAGAAAATATAAGTGTAATAAAATCCTGTTGGTTGTGACGCCATCTTACTCGTCATAATCACGGGTATAATATGACAGTGCTCTGGAGTGCATAACAACCGAACAGTCTCTTGGTTGTTCGATTCTCCCTCCACTCTAAACAGTGCAACAATATACTTTGTTGCATATGCCGTATACATACTTCTATCTAGTATTTCATGTGGCATTATTTTAGAGATCAATCAGGCTTCTCGCGCTAGTAGCACGACACCGGCTGCGCTCTACTACTGCTGCTCCTGGCGCAGTGAGTAGTATAGTGCTACTAGTAGTAGCAGCACAGCAGGAGGGCGCCACAGCCAGCCAGCAGCAGGGAGCAGCAGAAGGCGCGACAGCATTTGGTATTCTGTAATACCTTTTATACTTCTATATTATACTTCTATTTATCTATTACAATAGTTAGAAGTTTGAAAGGATGTATTAGAATATAAGTCTTGTGCCAGTGGACAGAACTACCAAAAAGAAAAAAAAAGGAGCATGGAAAGGTACTGCAAAAACTTCCAACTTAACAAGGTTACAAGAATAAATCAATGACCGTGAACTAATTCATCATACACATGCATGCATAAAATGTTTAGTTCGCAAAGAAAGTGCAAAGTTACATTTATACCCCAAGCACCACCACTTTGATATCTACGTCGCCGAGAGAAAATACTTCTATAAAATCTTAATCACAGAACAAATATGTTCTAAGCAAAAATTACGATAGGGTAAAAATACAAAAATGTTGTTTTGAAAAACCGAAAACAAGAATCTACCTTCGGAGGGTTGATGTTATCACATACAAGTATTTAAGCATTGTCTATGCTTTATTTCCAATTCATGTTGACAGAATTCTCAGAAGCGCGCTGGTTTTCACTTCCAATCGTGAGCTGATTCTTGAGAAGTGCATCCTTTTTTTGACCTCGCACAACGAGGCAATAATAGCCTAATCCAATAAGGATACCAACAATAAGGATCACACCAATAACTACACCGGCAATCTCTCCACTACTTAATCCATCGCTATTGCTATTGCTGCTGTTGTCATCGTCAACAGTAGTGGTGCCAATCACTTGAGAGCTAACATAGTTAAAGGATGTACTTGTCTTGCCCGAGGCACTGCACCCCGTGGCGTAAGTAGTTTTTTTGAAAGTACCAATGCAAGCAGTTGAAGTATTATAACTCATTTGGGTTGGATAATTTACATAAATTGACGAAAATGCCGTATCAGCAACACATTGATTGACCACTGTTGCGTCAAATGCAAGTAAATTGTTACAAGCATCGCTGTAATAAGTTGCAACCGCATATGTATCACCATCCGCTGGGAGTAATGACTTGATATCACTTGTAGGGCCTGCAAACTGGTAGAAAAATGACATATTATCACCAGCAGGGCTGCAGCCCAAAGCAGCTACTACATGATACGATGTTCCTGTGCAGTCGCCTGTGGTATAATAATCTTTTGTGCAGGACGTTGTACCATCTAAATTTCAAAACATTAAAGAACAATTTTTTAATTTTTTTTATTTTTTGGAAAAATCAATTTTAGTCTTACCATTTGATGCTGTACAGTTAATGTACGCTGATTGAGATGAAGATGATTTTAAACACACTCCGGTTGCATAGGCGACAGTTCCGAAAGCGCCATTAGCGCAATTTCCATTGTCGTAAGAGTAAGACAAGTACCAACCAGTAGACATTTCCGTCAAAATAGCAAACCTCAAGAATCAAACAATGAATCAATGATAGATATTATTTTTTCTTTTTGTGGAAAAATCCACCAGCGCCATCAACACCACCATATACGGCATAGAGCAGCAGCAGGCGCGCAGGCGCAGCGCAGCAGCAGGCGCACTTTGCTTCATCTTGGACTAATTTTTGTTTTTGCTTGTGACAAAAAATGCTCACGAGCGATTACAATAGAGCGAAAACTTTAGGAAATTTCAAATTCCGTTGGATTGCATCCCACGGGACAAAATGCAAGAAGTGCAATATCATCGACATGCAGGAATAATTGTCGCATCATTGGGTTTGGCAGTTATTGGGGGCATGATTGCAACCAAAGTATTAAAAACATGTCGCATCGGTCAACGTAGGACTTCGAAACCAAAGTCTATCATTGATAACGAATCACTATTGATAGAAGAAAGAGAAACTAGCCTTATTCAACAATGGTATACAGACCAACCATGTCAACGTCTTTATGGCATCACATTTGCAGCATCCTTCTCTCGTGAAGGTTTAATGCGATTGCAAAATAAGGATCATGTACGAAAAGTCATCCTGGCATTGATTCGTCGTCATCCGATCCTATCAACCACAGTGATAAGAGAACAGCATTATTTCAATGGGAGGGCACGCCTTCGAAGGACTCAACCAAAAGCGTTCAATTTTGATCTCCACGGTGTGGATCATCCATTGGGGCCTGTACCAGTCGAATGGCATGATCGCCAAAATGAAGGAACATGGAGAGATATTGCCCACGGCATTACCCACACTAATATTGATGAATCCAGCTGGCTATTCCGTGTGGCGATTGTTGCCCCGTCGTTAGAGTGTTGTGAGGACGATAGATCGATTTGTGGAGAAATTATTGTGGCTTCCAACCACCTTATTGCTGATGGTAAGCTTTTTATGGTCCTTAACCATCCCCAAATAGCTCAATCTTCGTATTGCAAGGACTATCTACACTCTCATTGATCAAGGATATTATCTTGGGTATATCAACCAATGTGGATGACTATAAAGAAATGCTGTCTTTGTTATCACCACTTCCGTTGTTAAGCATGGAAGATGTGCTAGATGTCAGACCACCACTTGGGCTAATCATGTCGGTTTTCATAGAAGATATTCTACCTTTGTGGCTTCGTAAGATTCCGCATTTTTGGCAAGGACCAACTCCGAATGTCACCGATCCTGTCGAAGGTCATCTTGCGACGATCGTGGTCCCACCAGTCATCGTCACCAAATTAATAAAGGTGGCTAAAGATCACGGTGTCACCCTCCATGGATTACTGAGTAGTATTTTACTTACAGCAGAGGCTCAATTAGTTCAACGTGATAATGAAGTGGTTGAATGTTCTGTTCCATTGAAATTTTTGTTCCCCATGGGTCGAGGTACACGACAACTCGCAAATATTTCTTGTGAACACGTCGGAAATTTTTTTGCTGGTGGAGAACGAATTTTCAATATTTACACTGATGTTTCTACATCAAATAATGCTGAATTTTGGAAAACTGCAAAAGATATCACCGAATGTGCTCGTAATGGTGTGAGAGAAGCATTAGATTTCCTGGGCTTACTCAATTTCTTACCTCGTGATTCATTTGCCCCATGGTTCATCCATGATGGCAATCGCTATGTTCATGGACGTAATAGTAGTCTTGAAGTTAGTAACTTAGGGATAACATATGAAATTGATAATTTGATGGATAACAATGAGCAAGTCCGTCGTATGTTTTCCTTCTCCATGGGTGGTCTTAGTGGGATGGCTCCCGAAGTTTGTTTAGTCAAAGGTCGTGGATTTCGTGGCCCAGTACTAGGTGTTGGAATTGGCACGAGTCACAATAATCTTACCATTTCGATATGTTCACAGCTAGGACAATGTGGTTGTTCTGAGCCATTCATCAAACATGTGTACTCAAATTGTGTTGCTATGTCATCGCAAAATCACAACAAAAGTAACAATGATATCTCTATTGTATGTGCCTGTCCAAAGGATAAAATGCTAAGTAGTTATTGTTTGCTTGTAGAAGATCAATTACATCGTGTGTGTTCCATGTAGCCAGGCCAAACAAATGAGCAAGTATCTCATGTTAATTAATGCCGTCATCATTCGTCAAGAACTTTTAATTTAGAAATCATCACAAAGAACTTTATATTCTCAAAAAATAAAGCGCTGACGACATCAACGCACAAAAACCTTTGACAAGAGAATCTACGAAGCTATGTGTATGTGATGAAATTCAGATGCTATTAATTAAAGCACATAATATTGTAGCACGACAAGAACAACTACCACAAGACAATTTTATGTAAATACAACCTTATCATGCCATGGTGCGAGTTTACAATCAGAATCCTTTAAGTACTCGTCCCTAATAAATTAAACTAAGCTCTTCTGAATACTTCAAAAATCTGTTTCAAATCCAAAAACACAACAACAAAAACGCATCAGATGCGTTGCAAACAATCTTAAAAGAAAAAAAGCAAATTTAAAGCACTGCATAATAAAGAGGAAATGAAAAGTTAAGTTACTATGCAATGCATCTTGGAATACACAAAAGAATTAATTGTGATATAATTGCAAGCATGGATGGAACTTAATTTTCCTCGTCTCTACTAGCCATAGGATTCTTTCGAGTAGATCCACCTAAGGAGACAGCCTTCCCAATGATGAAGAAGTAGAGGAAAGCAACAATGGCTATGGCGAGAACTGCACCACCAACAGCAATTCCAACGATTGCTCCAGTGGACAAGCTATTGGAACTACTGGAACTGCTTGGGCTGGGGCCGGTAACCAAAGCGGAAAATTTGTAAGTGAAGGAAGGAACAACTCCATCGTCAACACTGATCGCTTCAGGAATAGCTCCAGGGCCGTATGTAGCGAAATAACCACCAGTGCACGTTTGACTATATGCTAAGTGAGTGCTGTTTTTGCCAACGCAATTTTCGCTATCTGGGAAAACACGCTGGTTTGGATATTCAACAAAGAGAGACTTTCCACCCAAAGAAATGCAACGGTTGTTCTCAATGGCATTGTAGTGTAGAAGGGTAGAGCATGTATCGTCATCATAGTATCTACAATATAGCAACAAAGATGAAGAAGACAAATATTTATAGTTTTCTGAAGCTTACTCATAGTTGGCGAATGTCAAGTCGTTGGGCAACTTTGCACTCATGGCGCCTGAACTGCAACCATGATAGATGCCGACATTGGTATTGAAGTCAGCATCAAACTCAGTGCGACAACCAGTTGGGAAAGTATTTGAGGTAACCACGCTGTTTGTATCGCAATCAAGTGAACTGTAGACTGTTTTTCCAATGTTGCCTACGAAGTCGTATAAGTCAAGCGATTGAAACGAAAACATGAAAAGCCTTACCATTGTTACAGGTGTACATAACAGCTTGAGTGGAAGATGCTGGTAGGCATACACCAGTAGCGTATCCTCTAGCGAAAGGAGCAGAATCACTGCAAGAATCGCCAGGAGTGACGTAACTGTAGACCCATCCTTGAGGCGGTGCAATAGTAGGAGACAAGGTTGGAGCCTGCGTCTCACCCGCAACAAAGAGACCAGCTTGTCTGTAACCAAAGTGTAAACTTAAAAGATCGTCATTATTGACAACATCTCCATCAAATTGAGCGATGATTTCGTCATCATTCACAACACAAGTTTGATCAAAGAATCCAGCGTACGTAATGCCAAGACCAGAACAAGTAACGGAGGCTGGGTAGTAAATTACACCTGGGTAAGTAATCCTCACTGATTTGGTAGTAGAAGCAGCAAGACAAGCACCGTTCATCAAGCCGGTATATGACAGAGAATTGGTACAAGCAGCATCATCAAAGAAGGCATAAGTTGCGTAAGTGGGACCTTCAGGAAAAGAGTATGATGAAGTATCATTGGAGCAACCACGGAAGTATGCTTGATTGCCACTCTCAACGGTATATTCACTGTCACAACCAAAAGTAGCATTGAAAACCTCATAGTTTCTAATTGATTCGCTGCAGATAGTATTGTTGTATGCAGCAACATACACCATCTCTGTTTATTCGGGAAGTAAACATAGAGGGAAGAATTAGAGTGGTTGCCAGAGTAAGGGAGAATTGTAAATATAACAACGAAATCAAAACTTACTCTTCTCCATATCACAAGTGATAAACACGGAGGAGTCATTCTTCTTTACGTCCACCAAGCAAGTATCGGTAACAACACCAGATGCGGAGGATGCCTGGTTGGTGCAAGTCAAGGAATTAACCGTGTTGTAAGTGTAGTACCATCGCTTAGTAGTATCCGTCGTTTCACGTTGAGATTTTTCTTGAACTGCAGCAACTTCTAAGTGGGTAGGTAGTTGGAACACACCATTTCGTCCAACGAATTCATTTTTCTTGGAATGGGTAGCCATGTACTCCGCCAAGATCTCCTTGATGGCTTGCTTGTCTTGAGCAGATGAGGTAGTCTTCGAAGCTCTCATTTTTCCAGTCGATGCTAGTCGTATCTTCGTTTAATTGATTATGGATATTCGCGATGTTTGGATTTGTTTTGGAATCTGGATTTCCACAGCTTTCCGTCTAATTTCCAGGAAAATATTTTGGAAACTTTATCCTTTCTATACTGTTTGAAATGTTTTATGAAAGATCCATGATTGTGGGTGGGGGTACAATATTCAAAATAAGTTCAACAAGAAGCAAAAATAAATATTATACTGTGTTCAAATTAATATAGTGGACACCGCATTTTGACAACAGAATTTTATCCTGTTGATTTGTTCTAACAACATTTGAAAATTCTACTTCGACAATTTTTAACACGATGTCACAAGCGGCTGCGGCGCAGAGCAAGAGAAATCCTTTTACGCTTTTGAATAATCGTTTTCACGGTGAAAAAGTATCCGAGGAGAATGCTTTGAAAGATCTGCTTTCAAATCCATTGAAGAGAACAGAGTTTATACAAAAAACTGTGGATAGATCACCTGATTCAAAATCAAATCTTCGCAAAGATGCCGACGGTAGCAAAACGAAGCATCATCAATCACACAAAACTGATGTCTATGAAAATATTGATTTGTCAGAAAAGAACGGACATAAGAAATTGTCTATTAAGAGAGCGCAGTCTTTTATCGACAGCACCATTTTTAAAGGTCTCGATCTCATGGATATGCACATTGTGAAGAACTCCAAGCAAGTTAAGTCAGAAGCGACAGGATCTGATTACATTGCCCTGTATTACAGCTATGGACCCAAGTGCTTGGCCAATCCCAGTTTTTACAACATTATCCCTGCCAATGTTTGCATTCAGTCACGCAATGTTTCTTATTTCTACAGTGGTGATCAATGTGAGTTTTAGAAAGTTATGTAGTATGGACTTTTCTTATTTTTGGAAACCTGTTTATATAGACCAACTTTTCAATAGTCAATATTCTGATACCGAGTGCGGAACGTTGGTCAATCAACAAACTTTGCCATTAGGATGCTTGACAGAGGGAAGTTCTTACTATTACTACTATAGTGATGACGCACCTCAGGCAATGTCAGGTCAATTCTTATATGTACCTGGAGCAACTTCTTTGCCAGTCCCAACCATTGGCAACTATTTAGCAACCTCGTAAGAAAATTTGTTTTCATCTTTGGCAAGATGTTTAATGCTTTATCTTGCTTCAGGTATTTCGAAACTGATTCTTGCACTTCAGCTGTGCAGCATACTGGAGAGTTAGCTGAAGTTTGCCATGAATTTTCCAGCACGTCTTCATACTACATCAACTCATCGTTGGCTTTCAACTATTTTACCCAAACAGCCAACTGTACAGGGCCTTCTGTTGCGAGTTTGTTCAGTACAGATTGTGCTGTTAATGATGACTACACATCTGTTCCAGACGATAATTATTACGGTCTTTCCTTTCCATACATGCAATATTCATTTGAAAGTGCATCAACTGCTCAGCCTGATGTCACTGGTTACCTGGTAGTCAGTGAGTCCACTGACAGTACTTGCACATCTGCTAATCCGACTCCTTTTACTGTTGCTGGATACGCAATCAATGTTTGCCAGCCTGATCCTCTGACTCAAGTAAGCTACAAGTTCTTTTGCTCCAATGGTAAGCTTTTGAAATGTGTATTATAAGTGGTTTTGAGTCCATAAATCGTAAATGTCATGGATGTACAGGATATGCGTACAAATATGTTTACAAGAGTGGTGATTGTGATGTCAACACCCAAGCGTTCATCGAAAAGCAGCCACTAGGTTGCAATGCTGCACAAGCGGATCCTGCATATCAGTATGATGACTACAATTATTATCCAACTTCTACCACCTGGCAATGCACCACGGACTCCTCCGTTTACTTGCCAAGTAGTAACTCTGATTATGCTGTCTCCTAGTAAGTTTTTTTTATCAAACAGCCGAAACCAATGTCTTAAATTCTTGTTCATTAGCTTTTATGATATCAGTAATTGTGGTGGAAGCCCTGTTAACTACGACTCATTGGTTAACAATCAATGCGTTGCTCTTTCTGATACTGAATCCATCAAGGCTGTTTACCCCGAGTTCTATTTTTATGCTAGCAAAGATTGTACCGGTCCAGAAGAATCATTTCCATATTTTGTTGGAAGCACCTGTACTGCAACCGACTTTTCAACTGGTAGAAAGCTTGTTGAAACTGAAGCTGCCATGCCGACTTATTATGATGTTTTCCCCATGGGATACTATACTACAAGTGCTGAAGTCCAAGTTCAAGCATCTGCAACTGCTGAAGTTTCATCTGGTAGTTCTGTTGCTGCTACTGATGCATCATCTATAGCTGGTATTGTGATTGGAGTTGTTCTTGGTTTTGGTCTCGTTGGGGCTGCATTGTACTACATGTTGCGCCGCAATGGCAAGGCCGGAGAAGAAGAGGCGGTACCTTTGAATGAGAAGTAAACAGAAGTATCAATCTCGTGAAAATTAATGTTTTGTTTTTGTATTTTTGTTTTCTTAGTGTTTGTGTAAGAGATGTCTGAAACCTCCTTCCACAGATAAGACAATATAGAAATTTGTCGACTTGACGTGAGGAATCCAGAATAATAACATTTACTACTTTTCTCAGTATCCCTACATGTCTATTTGCTATATCCACCCTTTTGAAGCAAAAGGTTTGCTGAACCCAGAACATACATATTGTGGAAAGCAGGACTTGTAGACTTGATTGTGTACAAGGCAGCACGATGGCCCTACAATTCGTCAAAACTTCTGTCCTGAGTTCTGAAAATGGTATTGATTTCAGTAAAGAAGAGGTCCTAGAAACTGAGGAGGTGAAAAAGGCAAGAATAGCTGCTGCACAAGCATCTCAAAAGTCTCTTTATGAACAATTATCAGAACGTAAAGAGCAACAACAAGCGGAATATGATGCAAATACTAAATTGCTCTTTGCTCCACCGAAAGCTATTGACGAAGAAGAATTCTCATTTTTGCAGACGGTAGAAGATCTTCGACAGCGACAAGAATTTGAACGACGATCAAAAGAAGAAAAAGCTTTGGAGGACTTTCGGGCGGCTAGAAGAATCGAAAGATTGAAGTGAGTGAAATTCAATTATTTCCTCGTGGTGAATGGTATGTAAAATGTTATTTTAGAAATGATGACAGTGTTCCAGTGCAGTCGAAGATCGTCATAGCATCCGTAGATACACAGCAAACCGCAACTACGGTAACACTCCCAAAGATAAACGCGACCATCAAAGGTAACAGGTGCGTTTTGATTCCTGTGGAATAAGTAATCTCCTTTATATTAACAGTCAAGCGGAAGGCAGTCACAGATGAAAGCAACAATAATGGAGAAAGAGAGAGTAGTACTAACAAACAACAAAAACCAAACAACTCTCCAGCAACTCAAAAGAATATGACCCAGACTGGTGAAAAACTGCCATCTGTTGAATCATCCAAAGAAGATAATGATGATAATAACGGGACATTGCAATTGTTATTGGGGTATGGATCTGATGACGAATAGTCTGGAAAGTATTCCCACAAATCAGTGCGCGGAGTTTTTGAAATTAATCAAATTAACATCTTCTGCATATATGGCATGGTGGAAGTTGGTCTTCGATTAATCATCGCTACGTTCAAGTTGAAACTAAATTAAACTTATTAAGCGATGCATATATTTCTATAAATGGTGCATTATCCGGAATATAGCAACAATCATCGCATAACCTTGATTATTGTTTTCAAAATAACCATAGATAAATAATCGTCAATTAAGAATCTCTGTCGATATGACTATAACACAACGCAAATTGCTACCTCATTCCCTGTGGCTATATGATTACTACACGAAATATTTACAATGTACGTTTGATTGGGAGCCATATAAAACTACACTAGCTACAAGTGGCTCCTCCCATACAAATGTTGCAATGGGAGTACCACAACGTGACTATGCACAAGGCATAGGAAATCATGAAAGCGATCCTATCTGAATTAGCATCATGATTGCTCTTTACGAGCAACATAAACAGGAACGCCTTGATAAATCTTTATTACTCGTGGTCGAATATCTTCTTTCGGTCCCGCAGCAGGTGCTGTTGGACTGCCATGTGAAGTATGAGGTCTCTCTGGATGTTCAGTGCCATAATATGCTCCTGATTGAAATGTACCAGCCTTCCAATCGATAGACTGATTGAGATCATATGCAATACCCGTCAATTGTTCAACATGCTTTGGCGGTGCACCATACTTTGCAATGGTTACCCCTCCACCTCCAGCACCAGTAAGAGCAAATGCTGGTTTCGCTTTCTTTTTCTTTCTCATTTCTCCTTTATAGGGGAGAGAAGGGCGCAGATATATCTGTTTATGTGGTGCAACATTTGACATTTTAAGTGGTAGCCTACGTCCAGTCATCATTTCGAGCATCTTTGCCTTAGTAATGTAATGAACCGACGATGTAACTTGCCCAAGGAATTCATGAGACGATGCAATGCTGTCACTCATTTCTAGATCGACAGCTAAACCGGTATCACTCACATCTTTTTGCTTGTCACCACGTTGTTGCTTTGAAGGCGTGCCACTAGACGACATTAATCGCCCATTACTTGACATTGGACGACTGTGCTTTGGACTACTTGAACGACTTGGAAATTCACTCTGACTTCTACTCATATTAATTGGGCTACTCCGGCTCTTTGGTGAAACCCACCCACTTCCGTGGCCGCTAGGTGCTGCACTCTGTTGACGGCCATCACCAGGTGAAGTAAAAGGGCGCAGTGGTCCATGAGGCTTCAATTTTCCAGTAAAACCATCATGGTGATTTGGCTCATCATGAATTCTTCCTCCAGAAAATCGATGCTTATCATTATGCTCGTGAATATTCCCCTTTCCATCCAAGAAAACTGGTGGATTTGGATAATCCACAAAGTGAACTACTGGGTTATCAATTTGAGGTACAGGAGCAGGGATTAAGTTGCGATCTAATTTTGTTGTCGACGTTGTTCGACCAAGGCCTCCACCAGAGGGAACATCGTTATCCCCAACATAAGAGGTAAACAAAATAGCGTGAGAATAGGATTTACCTGGTGAGAAGTGACTTCGCTCCATTAGAGACTCCGTACTCTCATTAAAAGGGCGCAAAGAAGATGTTGATTTTTGAGTCTCCAGCTTCTGTCGTTGCAATTTCTTCGTCTCTTTCAGATCCGACCTAACTTGTTGCGGTGTGGAAACCATATTGTAAAATGTATGGTGATTTACACGATTCCAGCAAATTGCACAAAAGGCTTTAATACAACGAGTGCACCACAATATAGCCTCTTTATCGATGCAATTTGTACAATGCAAGTTATTTGGATGGCCATGTCCAGGCTCGCGCATCAATTGCGGTTCTTCTTTCTCGGGGTCGAACTGAACTTTCTCTTTTACCTCATCATCAGAGTGTCTACAAAAGATAATTACATCAAAAATTCAGAGTTAAGTGCTGCGAGTTTACCTGGATGGGCTTTGGCTACGACTCTTTGATGGTGACGATGGTCGATGAAGATCTTCACCATCCCGCTGATACTTTTTATTTACTTTCAACGGTACTGTCGACGTTTTCTTTTCTTTATCGGTTGATAATGTTGTGAGATTGAGTTGGGCGGACACCTCAGGAGAAGGCGGTACCACTTGGGTTTTCTGGTTTATTGCATCTTGATCCGCGGATAGAATACATGTTTGTAAAAACAGTTCTTTTTCGTCGTCTTTGTACGCATCACTCATTGCGAGTGAATCTTGCACACTCGCTCCATCATCAACTTTGCTGCCAGTTGTCAACTTCTCTGCATCACCTCCAATTGTACCAATAGTTGTGGTTCCATGTGGACTTCCCGGTGGATTAAATTTACCACTGCTTTCTAATTCTGCAAAGATGGAATCGGCAGAAGTATCTCTAGCTTTTGGTTGTCGAAACGTTGCGGGTGTGTACAGAGGAGTAGATACTGAACCAGCTCGATGAGAAGAACTCATAGACAACGCCGCGGTTGATGATTCCATCATTGAATGCTGATGAAGTGACCCGTTTTGAGAAGGAATTACATGAGGAATTGAAAAGAGCTTCGCAGAACTCCTCACAACCAAATCTTTATGATCAATGGGGTATTTTGAGGTGGCACCTCCGACAACGGGCGCCTTCTTATTCTTCTCTAACGATGCAGCCATTGCTGCCGGGGAATCAGGATGCATTTGACGCATTCTCTCCAATGCTTCTTCCTTAACTCTTGTGGCAGATTTTCCTCTTCTTGAATTCGGCACATTGGATGAAGTTGGTCGTGGCTCTGCTGTGGCGGGCCTCGAGACTGTCACTCCTCCAGTATTGTTACCTTGAGCAGTTTTATGAACCTGACATTGTGGTTGGTGATGTTGATGCTGGAGAGGGGATAAAGGGCGACCATTTGTTCCGCATGCACAAGATGGATGACAAATTGCAGTGATAGATCCACGATCGATACAATCTCCTTCAGGATTGTTTGAATCCACACGGAAACTATTACTGGTTCTCATCGTAGTCAAAAGATCAGGGGTTGACGTGGAGAGCTGCTGTTGAATTAAATGAACTTTCTTGTCGGGTGAAGTCCCAGTTTTATAATGCCTCAATTGACTCATGGTTTTAACAAGTTGTAACTTACTAGAAGCTGCAACATCTTTACTATTTATGAAATAATGGGAATCTGGTTGATCTATTCGATTCATACTTGTAACCATAACCATTCCACTGCTACTTCCCCCACCTAGATCACCCCCGGTTGATAAGTAACCACTTCCACCAATATTGTTACTGTTACCGGGTAAATTATTGTTGGTCCCATTGACCGCCAATGCTGGTAGTGTATCTCCCCCTCTAGGTGACATGGGTATAAAGACTGGCTGTCCCATATTTTTAGGACTCAATGCACCAGAACTGGGTATCTTTGAAGCATAAATTTGGGCTTTTATTTGTTGTTGTTGCTGGATTTGCTGAATCAACGTGGAAGATTTCGCTAATCTATCCAACACTGCTAAATTGACAATATTATTTGCATGTATCTTTGCCTTCTCTTCATCAAAGAGACTGTCACTAAAGTAATCAATACTGCCAATGGTTTCACCAATAATGGCCGCTTCTAATTTTCGATTCGTCCCTGGAGAATCAGGAGGTTTTCCATTTCCACCTGGAGAGCCTTGGCCTTGATCCAATTTATAAATATCAATCGATTGTGGAAGACCAAAGCTTTTCAAGGTCATGCTCGGTGACTGCGGACGCAAAGTGGAAATCATGTGGTAATCAGGAGATATCTTGGAATCTCCTGGTTTAACAGTCAATCTAGCACGTGGTGATGAGTTTTGGTAGTAAAATGAAGGATGCGATGTCTTCATTTTGGAAATAGTCATACCCACAAGGATATCTTCGGGATTTTCGCACGGCTGAATGGTAACGTTAACTGCATCATTATTTTCTGATGGGGGTGGGATACCAACTTCTAACTTTGCAACACCTTTTATAAGAGCGGGGGCTTCAATGGGGGTTTGTGGGGTTTGTGGATAGTTGTCGTCAAATTGTATCTGTGCTTGGTGTTGAACATCGGGTGAACGACGACCTGTGATACGAATGTGCTCTATTCCAACAATTTGGCCAGAGATTCTGTTCCCTTGACTGGCACTAGTGGAACTGGCGATGAGTTGCACATCAGACATCATCTTCAACGAGTTAGTAAGTTCAATTCGAAAACATTAAAACTAGTTGGTGAAATAGAAATCTCTTGAGTACTGAGAGGGCTGGTGGGTTGGTTGAATGGGTGAAGAAAACCAAAAAACGCCAATAATAAAGAGATCTGGGATCGATCAAAAGCACCGTCTTCCAAAAACTGTGCCGTTTCATTATTATTCAGCCCTTTTGGGTTAATTTTAACAACTGCCATGAACTCTTTAAGACCAGGGTCTTAATTTAGTTTTTGGCTTTTTTCGATTTTTTAAGCATAGTTTTTGGTATAATTACGGTAAAACTATGTGGTCTTAATTAAGTTTTTTTTAAAACGACCTGGTCTTAAAGAGGAAAATGACGGTAACCCTTAATTAATGTCCTTGTTATAATATACATCGCGGAACGAGGATGGTATGAATATACAATTCACTATTATAAGTACGAATGATCGATATAATTGTGCAATATTCTACTGGCGATCAATCCATTAGAGTCAATGCAAAACTTTCAAATAATAATAAGATTACTTGCTTTATTTCACGATTGGAATTTCCAGTGCTTCTGATCCTTGCAACTTGAAACAAATTCAGTTACAACCCAACAGAAACCATGATTGAACAACTTACCAGTGCTGACGCTTCTTCTAAAGTGGAAGGCAACACTTTTCGCAGGGAAACTCCATTCTGAAAACCGAATGTAAAGCTGAATGTATTACTAACTACACTTGATGCTCTACCACAACCGTTATTAATTATATTAACATATAGCCTTTCCAAAACTCTTACTTTTCAGGGCTTATAACTTGACACCTAACTTCAATTACAACTTTTGGTTGGATTGGGTCATCGGATGTGAAAACAACACGACTCTTCAAGCGCAATAAATCTCCAACATCAACAGGCAGTCTAAATGAAATTCGGTCACACTGCAAATTATAGGTGCCACAATTTACAAAAGGCTATCAATCAACAGTGAAAGCATTACCTCCAAGAACACCGGATAAGAACCCGCAAATGTATAGCTCGTTGCTAACGCCAGATCATATGCTTTATGCACTATAGTAAAGAGTAAAACCCATCACCAGTTGTAATATTATACTGCATGATCTTACTTATGTATCCACCAAACACACGTCCAGCAGTGTTAACATTTTGAGGTTGACAAACTAAACTGTTTTCCAAAGCTGTTGAACGCATTAATACAGCATTTGGGTGAGCCAAAGCTGGCATATCTTCTAACACATTTCCCGCTTCAACCAGCCGATGGAACAAATATTCATGTTGAGCAGCGCTTTTTTCCTTGGCTTTACTCTTTTGGGCATCAACCATTTCTTGTCTTTGTCGAAAGAGCTCTTGTTCCTCAGCTGAAGATAGTTTTAATTTATTTACCAATGCTGCTTTCCCAGTATCTCGATCTCTTGCGACGTATGTAAAATAACTCGACAATAAAGCTCTCTGAGCGGATGGACCTATATCACTGTTTGTGATAGAGTCTTTCTCATTCGTACCGGGAAATTCAAGACTGGAGAACATATGCAATGCAATAACCAACGATGATTTACCCACCCAACAGACATTACCAGTCAACACAAAATTTTGATTAACAGAAAGAACTTTCTTTTGTACAATACGATCAACAGAAGCAGTTACCAAGAGAAGTCTCTTAGTTAATGGATTTTGATCATCGCAATGAGTAAAAGCGATATTTCCTGCTAGTGCATCTAAATCTTCAAACAATTTGCCAATAATAATGTTACCAACAGGATCAACATACAAATCCCGCAATTTAGGATCACTTTGGAAATTATAATTTATGGTATGACGTGAATCACTAGTGCTCTTCGTAATCACCTCGGGTGTTAGGGTTGCAAGAGGAACTTTTAGATCATTTCTTTGTAAATGCTGTTGTTCACTTTGGAATAATTTACTGCGCATTTCCCACAATTGAGCAGTAATAGGAGTCTTCTCCAAGTAATGGTTGGATACTTTACCATTGGTAGTACCAAGGTCGGTTGCGGCGATGAAAGTAACAAGCGATTCGTGGAAACTTCTTCGTTGGATTTGGAGTTGATATAACCCTTTGATCGATTGAAGATTCACCGAATCAATGCATCGCAACATTTTACTTCGAAGAATGTTCAATTTGCTTATAAGAAAAGACTAAACGTTTGTGATCATAAAGTATAAGACTCTAATACAGAACTGTACAAGAACAAGGATGAGGAGGCGCAAGAAAGTTTTTGTTAGTTTACGCATAACCTTTTAATACATACTATAATCACAAATAAATAAATACAGATTATTGTAATTTAAACAGACATAGTAGCAGTCAATTTCAAGTCGGTACTTGACGATCCAACAGAAACAATATAATCACCATTAATAAACTTCCAATCGTGACTATCCACATCCCAAACAGAAAGGTCCCTTTTCGTAAAGTGAACGGTAACTTTTTGAGATTCGCCCACTTGGAGGGATGTTTTGACAAACCCTTTCAATTGTAATGGTGGTGTCCTTGCATACTGAGGGAAAGTCAAGTAAAATTGAACAACCTCAGAACCACTTCGATCGCCATTATTTGTGATTGTTATGGAAGCAGAAAACGGAGAAACAGTGATGTCAGAAAAGTCAAATGTCGTGTAAGATAATCCATGACCAAATCCAAACGCCGGTGTCACATTTTTCGTGGTGTACCATCGATAATCTATCAAAAGTTTTTCCGTATAGTACGATTGCTTTTGAATACCCGGATATTGAGAGCGAGAAAATTCAACTTCATTTTCAACATTTGGTAGAGTCATAGGCAACTTGGCAGAAGGATTCACATCACCGAAAAGAACATCAGCCAACGCATGGCCATACTCTTGTCCGGGCAAAAACCCAAAAAGTATTGATTGTACTTGGTCTTTCCATGGCATGATAACTGCACCGGGAGCAACTGCAGCGACAATGGTTGGCTTACCAACTGCTGCCACAGCGGAGACCAGGTCATTCTGACCGGTTGGTACAACTTGGCATTGCTGTGTTGGCATCTTTACATCGAATGAAAGATCATCACGATCAGAACCTTCCCGCGAAAATTGAGAAACGGCAACAATCACAACATCCGCCTCTTTGGCGAGCGATTGGGCTGTTTCTAAATCGGATCCATCGTGTAGTGCTACACAAGCACCAGTGACATCATTGCATTGCCATGAAGCAGCAGGGGTAGTCTTCATGCATTCACCAGTAGTTTTATCGGAAGCTGTTGGGCGCAATTCATT
>JACCEA011435585.1_pt1 | contig 22454 bp, 19 predicted proteins | sample 7449851 | NCBI WGS metagenome assembly JACCEA01 (sample SAMN15323453, study PRJNA562643) | freshwater metagenome | isolation source: river surface water | place: USA:Blue River Watershed | collected 2017-08-18 | reverse complement strand
GTCGTACACGACACCGCCCGCGGTCTCCGCGGAACCATAGGTTCGGATGATGGTCAGACCAGCCCGCGCAGCGCGATCGCGTTCCGCCCCGGGCAACGACTGGCCGCCCACCAGCAAATGCAGTGCGGGCAGCAGCGTGCGCCATTCGGCGGGATGCGCCTCGATGTCGTCAAGAATCCGCGTCAATTGGGTTGGCACAACCGAGCCGAGCACGGCCCCTCGACCGGATTCGACCGCCCGAGCCGCCGCCTCGCGGAATTCTGCGGCGACGAAATTTCCGGCGGGCAGTGCGGTCAAGGAGCCCGCGCCCAACACCGACCGGACAATAACCATGAGCCCCGCGACATAGGTAGCGGGCAGTGCCAGAATCCAGTCGCCGTCGCCCACGGCGTCACGCGTGGCCTGTGCCGAGGCAATCAGCGCGGCCCGGGACACAACAACCCTTTTAGGTGAACCGGTCGAACCGCTGGTCTGCACGATAGCAGCCACACCGTCCTCGACCTCGTACGGGACGCCGTCGGGAAGCACTCCGGAATCGGTGACGAACACCGCGGGTCCCCCCGCGAGCGCCGCAGTCACCGCCTCAACAAGCCCCGAAATATCCGAGGCGCGCACGGCGTGAACGGCAGTGACCATGACCGCGGCTAGACCTGCCAGGGGTACGGCGACCAGTCGGGCTCGCGCTTCCCGAGGAAGGCGTCGCGGCCTTCAACGGCCTCGTCCGTGCCGTACGCCAACCGGGTCGTTTCGCCGGCAAAGACCTGCTGACCGACCATTCCGTCATCCACAGCGTTGAACGCAAACTTCAGCATGCGAATCGCGGTGGGGCTTTGGTTCAGAATCCTCCGCGCCCACGCCAGAGCCGTGGACTCAAGTTCGGCATGCGGCACCACGGCATTCACGGCGCCCATGTCATAGGCCCGCTGTGCGTCGTACTCGTCGGCGAGGAAGAATACCTCGCGGGCGAATTTCTGGCCCACCTGACGCGCAAAGTAGGCGCTGCCATATCCCGCATCAAACGACCCGACGGTTGCATCCGTCTGCTTAAACATCGCGTGTTCGCGGCTGGCGATCGACAGATCACAGACGACGTGCAGCGAGTGTCCGCCACCGGCGGCCCACCCCGGAATCACCGCGATAACGACCTTGGGCATGAAACGGATCAGGCGTTGAACCTCGAGGATGTGCAAACGGCCGGCACGACCCGCCTCGATGGTGTCCGACGTCTCGCCCTCGGCGTACTTGTACCCGTCGCGGCCACGGATGCGCTGGTCCCCACCGGAACAAAACGCCCAACCGCCGTCCTTGGCCGAGGGGCCGTTACCGGTGATGAGGATGACCCCGATCGTGGAATTCAGCCGGGCATCGTCCAACGCTCGGTACAGTTCATCGACGGTGTGCGGGCGAAACGCGTTGCGAACCTCGGGTCGGTTAAATGCGATGCGGGCTATCCCGCCGCTGACCGCGTGGTGGTACGTCACGTCGGTGAAGTTCTCTGCACCGGGCGCGATGCGCCATTCGTTGGGGTCGAAAATATCGCTGACTGTGGTCATGGCTCAAGGTTACCGAGGGCGGACTAGGTTTGTGACATGAGCTTTCCCAGCGTGAGTGAAGTGTTGGCCGAACTGCGAGTCGTGGCGTTGCCCATGAAGGCCACTTTCCGCGGTGTGAGCGTGCGAGAAACGGCGCTGGTTCGCGGCCCGCGCGGGTGGGCCGAGTTCGCGCCCTTCACCGAATACGACGATGCCGAAGCCGTCGAATGGCTGCGCGCCACACTTGACCAAGGCTGGGGCCCATCGACGGCGAGAGCCGACCGGGTTCGCACGGTCATCCCGGTCAACGCCACACTTCCCGCCGTCCCCGTCGACCATGTCCCGGGGATCTTGGATCTGTTCGGTCCCTGCCGGACGGTCAAAATCAAGGTCGCGGAACGAGGACAAACCCTCGCCGATGACGTCGCACGCGTGGCAGCGACCCGCAAATACTTGGGGGCCGAGGGCCGCATCCGTATAGACGCGAACGGCGCGTGGAATGTGGACGAGGCCGAGCACGCGTTACGCGCGATGGAACGGTTCGACCTGGAATATGTGGAACAGCCCTGCGCCAGCGTGCCCGAATTGGCCGAATTACGCGGACGAATTCATCGCATGGGGATTCTCATTGCGGCCGACGAGAGCGTGCGCAAGGCCGCCGACCCACTGGCCGTAGCACGCAGCGGTGCGGCGGACATCCTCGTCATCAAATGCGCGCCTCTGGGTGGCGTCACCGCGGCACTCGACATCATCGAACAGACGGGGTTGCCCGTCGTCGTGTCGAGCGCGTTGGAATCCTCGGTCGGTTTGGCCGCGGGACTGGATTTGGCGGCTCGGATTCCCCAACTGGAATTCGATTGCGGGCTTGCGACAGCATCGCTGTTGGCGGGGGATGTGACACGCGAGCCTCTGGTCGCCGTGAACGGCACCATCGAATTGCGCGACGTCACCGTCGACGACGAACTGTGTGCGCGGTTTGCCGCTGCACCCGATCGCCGCGACTGGTGGGTCGATCGAATCGGCCGAGTACACGCGCTGTTGACTTCGGCCTACAGGCCCGAGTAAACGTGCAACCCCTTGAAGAACATGTTCACGATCGAGTAGTTAAAGATCACGGCGCTGAACGCGACGAGCGACAGGATTGCCGCTGAACGACCGCGCCAACCACGGGTAGCACGCGAGTGAATATAGGCGGCGAACAGAATCCAGATGATGAAGGTCCAGACCTCTTTGGTGTCCCATCCCCAGTAACGACCCCATGCGCGTTCCGCCCAGATGGCCCCGGCGACGAGGGTGAACGTCCACAGAACGAATCCGACCACGTTGATGCGGTAGGCCAGCGATTCCAACATAGTTGCGGCGGGGAAAGCCCGCAGGAACGCCCAGTTGCGCCCCTGAACCTTGCCCTCCTCGCGGAGTTCCTGGAAGATCTGGGCCATCGACAGCGCGGCGGCCGAGGCAAAAAAGCCGGTGCCGAGGACAGCAACACACACATGGATGACCAGCCAGTAGGACTGCAGCGCGGGCGGCAGCGGGACCACGTCAACATAGAAATTGACGGTGACGATTCCGAGGGCCAGCAGGGCGAAGCCCGACACAAAGGCCCCGACGAATCGCACATCACGCCACAGTTGCAAACCGAGGAACACACCCACCAGAACAAAAGTCGCGGTCAGACCGAATTCGAACATATTGGCCCACGGCACACGACTTGCGGCCAGACCGCGGGTGATGGTCGCAAAACCGTGCAAAGCCCATCCCAACACCAGCAACGCCATGGCGCTGCGCAACCACCGCGTGGGCAGCACGCCCGCATCGGAATCCGAACGCAGCGCGAGGTCCACGGCGAACAGGATGAACGAGAGCGTATAGACCGCCATCGTGGAATAGGTGGCCAGAAGCGAGATCGCAGCGAGTTCTGTCATGACGTTTTTACCTTACCCGCGTTGCCGCGGCCTCAATTATCCGGTCCACGGAGCCGACCAGCCCGGGGTCCTCACTGCGAGACTGGGCGCCCCAGCGCAGGATTTCCCCCTTGGCCAGTGACTTTCCGACAACCCAGACACGACGTCGGCGGGTGCCAAAACTAATCAGCAATCCCCCGATGGCGAATGCCGTCGCCAATCCCACGCCCAACTGTGTGGGGTCGTGACGAATATCCACGCCGATGAATCGGCGCAGTTCGGTGAATTCCACCGACCCCAGTCCGCCGGGAAGCGTCACCGAGTCGCCGAGCCCCAGCACAACCTTGACGTCGGTGTGGTTGCCCGCGATCTGTTTCATGTCGTCGGTGTTGAGTTCGAAAACATTCGCCGCAGCGCCGCCTCCCAGCCCGAGGTCACCCGTGTACACGTTGAACGTGACGGTCGGCTTGTCGGGGTTGGGGTTCGACGACGTCAAGGCGCCGCTGTCGAGTTTGGTCGCCGTGGGGTAGAAGAACCCCTTCATTCCCAGCTGCTCGGTCAACCCGTCGGGCACCTTGACCACGCCGACACTGGTGAGGTTGGCGTCCTGGCTGAGGAACGACACGGGCTGGCTGAACACCACGTTTCCGTCACCGTCACGAACGGTGATGACCGGGGCAAAACCGTTTCCCAACAGGTACATCGTCGAACCGCCGACGGTCAGTGGGTCGTTAACCTTGAGCACCGCGTCGCGCGAACCGGTCTCGTCGGTCACGGTGACATCGGCGGTGAAGTCGATGGGCATCCACGAATTTTTGACGAGATCCAGCTTGTACTCGGGCACAAACGAATTGAGTTGAACGGCGTAGGGCTCGAGACCCTGTTCGTCAAAGAAACGTCCGGGGTTAAAGGTCTCGTAGGACGACAGCTGGTTCGTAAAGGCCTGGCCCTCGACGATGATGCGCTGGCCGGACCACCCGAAGCCGCTGGCAAATCCGACAGAAAACAGGATCCCCACCAGAGCAACGTGGAACACGAGGTTGCCCGTCTCGCGCAGATACCCGCGCTCGGCGCGCAGAGTGTTGCCCTCGCGCACGACGCGGTACCTGGACCGACGCAACGCCAATTCTGCGGCGGTCAGCGCGACCTCCAGTCCGTCCGGTGCGGGAACATCCGTGTTCACCTCGAGGCGCGCAAAAGATTTCGGGGCGGCGGGCGGGTCCTGCCGCAGAACGCGCCAGTGGTGGGCGATGCGCGGCAGGATGCAGCCGATCAACGACACGAACAGCAACAGGTAAATGGCCGAGAACCAGGGCGAGCTGTACGTGTCAAAGAGCTTGAACGATTCATAAATGTCGAACAGTTCGGGGTTATTGGCCTTGAACTGGACGACGCCGTTGGGGTCACTCGAACGCTGCGGCACCAGCGAACCGGGGATTGCGGCAACCGCCAACATGACCAGCAGAACCAGGGCGGTTCGCATCGAGGTCAGAAGTCGCCACACGAAACGGCCGGTCCCCACGAGACCCAGCTTGGGGTTCAGGACGGCGCCACGGTTGCGGTCCTTGTGCGGCGCGCCGGGTTCGTCGAACGTGTTGTCGGCTGCGAGGTCGGCGGGTTGGCCGGCGACGCGATCACCCGCCGAAATGTCAATTCCGGACTCGTCAGAGGAAGAGCGAGAAACCACTGAACGTCACCCCCATCCATGTCACGGCGGCACGCCACAGTCCGCTGACCATCAGCACACCGATGAGAACCAACACGGCGCCGCCGACGATGTTGATTGTGCGAACATTGCGCTTCAGCCAGTTCAGTGTCGCGCTGGCACGGTGCAACAACACCGCGACGAGCACGAACGGAACGGCCAGACCCAACCAGTACGCCACACCCAGCGCCGCAGCGCGCGGCAGGCTGGCGGAATCCAACGCCAGGGTTTGAACGGCGACCAGCGTCGGCCCCACACAGGGAACCCACCCCAGCGCAAAGACGACACCGAGGAACGGCGCCCCCCAAATTCCGGCTCGGGTTTTCCAGCCCGGAAGGACATCGCGCTGCAGGAACGGCATTCCGCCCATGAACACGACGCCCATGATGATGACCACCACACCGGATACCCGCAAAATCAGGTCCAGCCACGGTGTGAGAACCAGCCCGAGCGTGCCAAAAACGATCGACAGCGAAATGAACACCGCACCAAATCCCGCCACGAACCCGAGCATTCCCACGAGCACACGGCGTCGGTCGGCACGCGAATTTTCGCCGGTCAGGCTGACTCCCCCGATATACGCCAGATAGCCGGGGATCAGCGGAAGTACGCAGGGGGACACAAATGCCAACAGGCCGGCGAGGAACGCCAACGGCAGTGCGGCACTGAAGTCACCCGAGAAGATGATTGAGCCGACGGCGTCGGGGGTCACGAAGCCTCCGCGAGTCGGTCGTCGATCATGCCGCGCAGAATCGAGGGCTCGGTGATGCGTCCCGAAATTCGAGCGGCGACACGGCCCTCGGTGTCCAACACCAGAGTCACGGGAACTGCATTGGGCGGAACCTCACCCGCAAACGCGAGCCGGACGGCACCCGTTCCCACATCGAGAACCGAGGGGTACGGAATGCCGAAGGTTTCTTCGAACGCGGTTGCGGCTTCTGCTCCGTCGTACACATTGACGCCCAAGAATTGCACCGGCTGACCCTCGAATTCGGTGGCGAGCGCCGCGAGGTCCGGGGCCTCGAGCCGACACGGTGGGCACGAGGAATACCAGAAGTTGACGACCAGCACCGAGCCTCGGTAATCGGCCGCGGACACGGGTGTTCCGTCGGTCAACGTGGACTCGAATTCGATGGGCGCCGCCCGGTTTTCCTCGGAAATAACCGTGTACGCGCCATCGCCCGAAATGAAGTTTTTGTTGTCACCCTGACGGAACTGTTCGGCGAGGTTGTCGCTTGTCGAACAACCGGTCAACACCAGTGCGCTCGCCATGACAGCGACGGACACCATACGACCCATGCGACGCATCAGACGGCTCCTAAATCCCGTGCGCGGTTCGACCCACGCGGTTCCTGATAATCCACCTCGACCAGTTCGTACTCGCCATTCACGGTGTCGTCCACGCGAAACGACGTGATTGACGACAGCGAACAGCGACGGCGGGATGGGTTGTGCCACAGAGGCTGGCGGTTGATCCGGCGGTGCGCCATCCAGATGGGCAACTGGTGACTGACGATCACCACGTGGCCCGAGGGAACCGAATCGGCGGCCTCGCGAATTGCCTCAATCATGCGATTCGCGATGGAGGAATACGGTTCGCCCCACGACGGACGGAACGGGTTCCAGACGGACAGCCACAGTCTGGGGTTGCGCGCGATGGTGGCGCCTCGACGCAAATTGAGGCCCTCAAAGTCGTTCCACGGTTCGATCACGCGCTCGTCGATGATTGCAGTCAAACCCGTGCGGTCCTCCCACGGTTCTGCCGACTCCCGCGCACGCTGCAACGGGCTGACGATCAGCTTGACGACCTGAACATCGGCCAACAGTTCCGTCGAATTTTCGGCGAGGGTGCGCCCAAAATCAGTGAGGCCGTACCCGGGAAGCTGCCCATAGAGGATGCCCTTCGGGTTGTTGACCTCACCGTGTCGCACGAGGTGCACGTAGTCGGCAGTCACAACCCCCAGTCTACCCAGCCAATAACGGCACGAATTCCGTTCGGGGGCTGGGTAAACTTGGGCACTATGACCACTCGTACCCGCGTTTCCGCTCTGTCCGCTTTGCCCGATGGCCCCGTAGAGGTAGCCGGTTGGGTCGATACGGTCCGCGACCAGAAAAAGGTCCAGTTCGTGATCCTGCGCGACGAGTCCGGTGCAGTACAGCTGGTAAACCCTGCTGTCCGTGAATTGGACGCAGAAGCCCCCGATTCGGCCGACCGTCTGGCGTTGACCGAGACCATCTCGGCACTCAACGCGGGCACCTTCATTCGCGTCACCGGCGAGCTGAAGGCCGACGAGCGCGTCAAATTGGGCGGACTCGAAATCAAAATTTCGGGACTCACCGTGGTCACCGAGGCGCAGCCCGAGCCCCCTATTGCCGAGGACTCCAGCGTGGACAAGCGCATGGACTGGCGCTTCCTCGACCTGCGCCGCCCCGACGCCAACCTAATCTTCCGTATCCAGACCACCTTCGAACACGCACTGCGCTGCTGGTGGGTCGACAACGATTTCATCGAACTGCACACCCCCAAACTGATGGCATCCGCCTCGGAATCGCGTGCCGAACTGTTCGAAATGGACTACTTCGACACCAAGGCGTACCTGGCACAGAGCCCCCAGTTCTTCAAGCAGATGGCCCAGCCCGCCGGTTTCGGCGCAATCTTTGAAATCGGCCCAGCATTCCGCGCCGACCCCTCATTCACGTCGCGTCACGCCACCGAATTCACCTCGGTTGACGCCGAAATGTCGTGGGTGGAATCGCACGAGGACGTCATGGCCATGCACGAAGCCGTGATCGTCGCCGGTTTGACTGCGGTGAAGGAAAAGCATGGCGACGCCATCGCCGCGGCCTATGGTGTCGAGCTTGAGGTTCCGACCCTGCCGTTCCCCCGCATTCCCCTGGCCACAGCGCACGAGATTCTGGCTGCCCGCGGCTACACCGTTCCCCGCGCGGACGGCGACCTCGACCCCGAGGGCGAACGCCAACTGTCGGCCTATGTGAAAGAAGAACTCGGCCACGACTTTGTGTTCGTCACCGACTATTTCACGAACATTCGCCCGTTCTATCACATGCGTCACGAGGGCAACGGCGAACTGACGAACTCGTACGACCTCATCTATAACGGCACCGAGATCTCGACCGGCGCGCAGCGCGAACACCGTGTCGACGTGCTCATCGAGCAGGCCCGCGAAAAGGGACTCGACCCCGAAGAACTCGACTTCTACCTTGACTTCTTCCGTCACGGCGTGCCCCCGCACGGTGGGTTCGGTATGGGACTGGCCCGTTTCCTCATGCTGATGTTGGGGCTGCCGTCGATCCGCGAGACGACGTACCTGTTCCGCGGACCCAACCGCCTGCTGCCGTAATCGGTTTAGTGTGACAAGGCCCGTCCATGGTGTTCCGTGGGCGGGCCTTGTTGCATCTTCACGAGTGCGATGAGATGTGTTCCAGGCATAAATAAAGAGCCGGGGACTAATCCCCGGCTCTTCAGACCCCCTTCGAAAAGGTCGCTTTCAGTATGCCACGATATGTTCGCTGAAACGAACATAATCGACAATTTTGACGAAAATTGGCCGAAAATTTGATATTCGGGATGGCCGATATCGAACTGAGCCCACCTGAACGACGTCGAACACGGGGATAGCAAGTTCCAACTTAACGCGCAATTTCGCCTTACGAAATGCCTCTGTATCTAAGACCAGTCCTCTGTCGAAAAGAGCACGTCGATTGCTTTACGTCGCTGCTCGAAGGTTAAATCGTGCCCACGCATATCGAGCACCACGGTGTCTAATTGCACGCCTTCAGGTCCGAGCAACGTTGCCCAATATTCCGCCTCTCCTCTTGATTCAAACCGCAGATATGACCCGAAATTGGTGCGCCACCCCTCGACACAAACCGGATCACCACAAAGCTGACTTGTGGCCTCAATCGGATCCAGCTCTGGACTTGCAGCTAGAAGATCGCCTACTGTGCGTTGGGCAAATACCTCGACGCCTCCTGCGGTCCACCACACGGTGCTAATAATCCCAAGCATCACGAGGGCCATCGCCCCCACCCCACTACGCCACTGCCGGGAGTGGCTCTCGTCGGGGGAAGTTTGCTTCGTTACCAATGTCACACCCTTCCGTCTAATAGCGGTTTGCAGTTGCCCAGTTGCAGTGATGAACGGCCACCCCAAAACCCCAATCCCCATTCGTGCGGTTTGGCCGGAACTTCTCCAGGTTCCAGGTTCCCGCAAATAAAGCACCGAGTGCGTGGCAGGAGAATTGCTGTCGCTGGCTGGGCTTATCGAGCGCGCTTCGAATTGTTCCGCCCCTGCCCCAAGCCTCGTCCCAACCTGCGGTGTTGAGAATTGCCTGTCCAGCTCCGAACCCCATGAGACCACCACCTTGTGCTGCTCCTGACCATACAGCCCATCCCCAACTTGAGAGGTCAAGATTCACCCTAGGCTGCGAATTGTAACTGTCGACCGTGATCCGGCTGAACAATGCGATTCCAATCCAGGGGTCCGCGACGATTGGGTAAGAATATTCTTCGCTTCGATGTTCCACAATTTGGGTGACCGATGTACCCGAGACCTCGAATCGGGTTGGCACATCTTTGCCATCAGCATCTTTCGCCCATGCCGGTGCGATTCCGCCCACAAATTCGTCTCCATTTACGAATAGGAGCGCTGATCCCGAAGAGATAATTTCGGCGCCTGCGGGGAGGTTGAGCTCATAGACATAAGCCAAAGGGGCAGACGCGGATTCAATAACAGTCGCAATCTGGATTGAACCATCATTTTTCACTACCGGGGCAGTGGTGGTCGAATTGTTGTTGGAGTATGCAACAACCCCCTCAGTGACGAAAACTCCATCGTCCGCCACTCCAGAGAATGGCAAATCGATCGATATCGATTGGCCTGAAGATGACTCGAGCGAGATCGGGTCAGATGGATTCGTCGGGACCAAAACATTGATTCCGGCAACAGTCGCGTCGATGGCAGTGTCGCCGGATGTTCCAACCATCACAGGAGCAACATCGCTCAGAACTTTGCTCGCCTGAGTGTTCGAGACTGGAGTAAGCCTCGAAAGCGCTAAGCCCGTGTCGCTGCTGAGTTGCCCCTCTGCAAAAGCCGGCCCGGCGAATCCAATAGTAAGCACACCAACCGCAAAAAGGCCCGTCAGGGTGGATCCGTTGCGACTAATGCGAGCTCTTTCAGGAAAATTATTCATCTGTTAATAGTAAAAGACGCTCACATATTTGCGCAACACAAGCTACAGCTGCAGAGCGATAAATCTTGGACCTTGCCTGCATTCATCGGGCGCCCCAACCCTGCAGATCCGGATTAAGGTGAGCTGCCACACACGGCCCAGCATTACGTGCCAGATGCGCCAGAATCAGCACCACCGGCAAAAAGAAGTCCCCGAGCTGGAAAGCTCGGGGACTGCTGGCGGTACCGGTGGGATTTGAACCCACGGAGGACTTGCACCCTCACATGTTTTCGAGACATGCTCCTTCGGCCGCTCGGACACGGTACCGTCGTCCACTGTACCCCAAAGTGCTGTGCAGCAAAAATCGACGATGTCGGCGCTCTCGCCTACGCTGGTCACATGGCTCGACTGACTACCCCGTACCGTTGCACCGAATGCGGCTGGACCACCACCAAGTGGGTGGGCCGCTGCGGCGAATGCCAACAATGGTCAACCGTCGTCGAGGTCGCCGCCGAGAACATTGGCGGACGCACCGTCGCAGCCCGCGTCCCCGAATCGCGCACCGCCGTGTCGATCACCGCAGCCGGTGGCCTGCAGGCGGAACACCGACCCACCGGAATCGGCGAATTCGACCGCGTTCTCGGCGGTGGAATCGTGCCCGGCGCCGCAATCCTCGTATCGGGTGAACCTGGCGTCGGAAAATCCACCCTGCTGCTCGACGTCGCCAGTCGCGTTGCACGCGCCGGCAACACGGTGCTCTATGTCAGCGCCGAAGAATCCGTCGGCCAGGTGCGGTTGCGCGCCGAACGCACCGGCGCCCTCGTCGACAGCCTCTACCTTGCCGCCGACACCAACCTGGGCACCATCCTCGGGCATATCGACAGCCTGAACCCTGCCCTGCTCGTGGTGGACTCGGTGCAAACCGTGTCCTCGGACACCATCGACGGCATGGCCGGTGGCGTCTCGCAGGTTCGTGAAGTGGCCGCCACGCTGGTGCGCGTCGCCAAGGAACGTGGGCTGCCCCTGCTGCTCGTGGGGCACGTCACCAAGGACGGCACCATCGCGGGCCCCCGCACCCTGGAACACCTCGTCGACGTGGTCGTGCACTGCGAGGGCGACCGGCAAACCGCGCTGCGATTTGTGCGCGCCTTCAAAAACCGCTTCGGCCCCACCGACGAGGTCGGTTGTTTCGAAATGGTCGGCAGCGGAATCGCGGAAGTCCCCGACCCGTCAGCACTGTTCCGTTCGGCATCACAGATGCCCGTCAGCGGCACCTGCACCACCATCGCTGTCGAAGGCCGCCGGGCGATTCCCGTCGAGATCCAAGCCCTCGTCGTGCCGTCCTCGGCCCCGCAGCCCCGCCGAGTGACGAACGGGGTGGATTCATCCCGCGTCGCCATGCTGCTCGCCGTCTTGGAGCGTCGGGCCAAAATCCCCCTGCAGTCAGCCGACGTCTATGTGTCAACCGTCGGCGGAATCACCATCACGGAACCTGGCGCGGACCTGGCCATTGCCCTGGCCATCGCCAGCGCCGCCCGCGACACAGCCCTGCCCCCGACGCTGGTTGCCGTGGGCGAGATCAGCCTGTCGGGCGAGATTCGTGCCGTCACCGCCGCGGCGCATCGCGTCGCCGAGGCACGCCGATTCGGATTCGTCACCGTCATCGACAACGAGGCCGTGCAAACCGCCGAAGCGATCCGCCGAGCGTTTGCCCGCGGAACTGCCTCGGCGTAATTCTGCGGTTTGCAGCTACCCGAGGGCCCAGTACGTATAAGTCAACTTCACCGAACTCACGCGGATTGCGGCCACGGAAGTCCCTTCCAGCGCTAATTGCAACCCGCCTACCGGGTCCACCATTTCGCCAAGCGGAAATATCTGTAGACCGGGATAGCTGATGGGCGATGCCGAGTTCATTGCCGAGCCATTAGTCGACAGCATCACCCTTCGGACAAACGGGCTGCGTGCGATCGTCAACTTAGCCGTAACAAACACGGGAGCGTATTTGGCTGCTCGCGCAACAACGCTCGGCGACGCGACGTTGCCATAGCAAATCCCCGGGTACCCCACGTGCAGCATCTCGACCGCACCAGCCTCAAACATGCAGGCCGCACCACCGTCGGCATAATCCGTGAACACATCGCTGGCGCGCTTCGTGATGGACACCGTGCGTCGAATCAATTTCGCTGATTTCACCGTGACGACCGAAGTCTTGACGACCTTGACCGTCGGTGTCGCCGCCGTCTTGACGGTGTACACAATCGAATATCGACCGGGCTTGACCTTGCCGGCGACCTTGCCGTTCCACGCGTACCGAATCGGGCCCGTGTTCGTAATGGTCTTGGTGGCCACAATCTTGCCCGTAGCGCTCTTGACGACGATCGAGGAACCAGTCGCTGCCAGTTCGGCACCCGAATTAGTCATGCTCTCGACGTTGATGATCAGTGAATCCTTGTACCCATCCGTGCTGGGATAAAAGGTGGTGTCGCTCTGGCGGATGTGCGAGGCAACGACGGCGGTGCCGGAACGGTACACGGTCCAGGGCAGCGACACAACCGGTGCGCCGCCATCGGGGGTAAATGTGTACGTTGCGGTCAACGCGCAGTTCGACGAGGGGCAGTTGGCCAGCACCGTCGAGATGTTGACCGTAGCCGAGGTTTCAGGGCCCGAGTTCGCGGGGGACGTCCAGGCCACAGCTCCCGCCGAGTTACGCAATTCGATCACACCCGAACCCGCAAGGGGGGCCTGTGCGCTGGGGTCGATGAAATCCGCATTCAGCGTGATCGAATCGTTCACCCCGTCGAGCCCGTCAACGGTTCCGCCCAGAATCTGAGCCGATGCGCTCGACACGGTTGCCGTCGCCTCCAGTGATGAGGTCGCGGTCACCGTTCCGGACTCTGCCCACTTGCCGGGGGCATCACCATCGGTTACGTTGTTGACCGCCCCGACACGGAACATATACGAGTTGCCGGGAACCAGCCCACCCACAATTTGGCCCGTCGATGCTCGACGCACCGCACCTGACGCGGTCGACCACGTCGCACCGTTGTCATCCGAAATTTCCACGACATAATCCGTGACCCCCAGCACGGGCAGGGCGCGCGACGCAGCACCAGCGGCTGCCCACGAGAGAGTCACCGAGGTGCCGTCCTCGCGCAGCGTGGCCGTGAGGCTGGTGGGCCTGCCCGGCGTGATCCAGTCGAGGAATGCGGTGACGCGTGCGGCCATGCCGGGGTACCCGATCGTGGCACATCCATTGCCCCACGAGGTAACGCCGGCCAACCGCCAGCCGCCCACCGTGTTGATCGCATAGGGGCCACCCGAGTCGCCCTGGCAGGTGTCGGCAACAGCGTTGGGGGCGCCGACACACAATTCGGTGAGGTAGTCCCATTCGGCGTCGGTGTACAGCCCACAGTCGTTCAGGCCGGGACCGCTCTGGACTTCCAGAGTGGCCTTGTGCAACTGCTCGGGATACGAGCCTGCACCAAACGCCTGATTTTCACCCCAACCCGTCACCAGCACATCGGCGCCGGCGGAGGGCCAGGTGGCGGGGTCCACATCGAACGGCAAGGCGATGGGCGCAATGGTCGTGCCGTTCAGTGGCAACGGGTTGGCCATGTGCACCAACGCAATGTCGTTGTTGGTCGCGGTCCACGCGGGGTGCACGTACCAGGCATCGGCGGCATACTCGGCGCCATCCGAGGCCAGGTTGCTGCCGCCCGCAAAAATACCGAGGTACCCGGAATGGTCCGCGAGGCAGTGGGCTGCGGTGACAACCCATTCTTCGTTGATGATCGACCCGCCACAGAATTGATAATCGAATGCCGACCCCCGGCCGCGCAACAGTCCGACCTGCCACGGTGCATCCGAGATATTTGCCGTGGTGCCGCCAATAATCGACGAGAACGTGGGTGCTGAGGCCGCTGCCGGCGATGCCACCTGAGTCGTCGTCTCGGCTGTCGCCGGAGCACTCACCCCTGCGCCGATCAACACAAACGACAGTGCAGCAGCCACGATGGCGCGAAAACGAAGGGGAGTCATAACTTCACCCTAGTGTGGCCTCCTCGTGGCGCACAGGGGAATTAGTCCTCCACGCCTCGAATCAAGCGTGCGCCTCGGGCTGCACGAGAAAAGTCAGATGGCTGACACATTAGAACAGCATGAATTGCTGGGACTTCGTCGACTCGATGTCGCCGAGGAAAACCGAGAGGTGATAGCTCGCTCCCCCACCGACAGCCGGGGTTGCGTCGGTGTCACAGGCGTCGGAACGGTTTCGTGACCATTCCAAGATCGCCGTTGTCTTGGCCTCGCCGGCCGCGAATTCCAATTCCAGCGCTTCCTCGCTCTTTTGGCACACGGTGGAATCCCAAATCGTTTCCGAGCCGCTGACAACGACGTAACGCTGGACATCGGTGCCGACCGACAGGATGCAGGCCACATCGCCCGTGTTCGTAATCGTCATCGAGAACTGCGGCTTTTCCGTGGTGGCATAGGATTCGAGGTCGGTCACCGCGTCGACCGTAATTACGGCGGGATCACACGTGGTGACCTCGGCCACCGGTGTGTCGGTTGCGGTTTCGGTGGGGGACGCCGTGGGTGTTGCAGACTTCGGTGGGTTGACGAACGCATTCACCGTAAAGATCACCGCGGCAATGACCCCCAAGACCGCCAACCGGCGCAGCCAGTACACGCGGGCGGGGAGGGGACCTACGGGGTGCAAAAACGTCGACATATCGGCAGATTACCCGCGGGAATTGTCCGAGGCGCGGTGACTCGCCTGTGTGGAGAGAATCTTCAGCATGCGGGTATTGCCGAGCGTGTTCGGCTTGACGCGCGCCAGGTCGAGGAATTCGGCGACACCTTCGTCAGGCGATCGCATGAGTTCGTTGTACACGTCGGGCGACACCAGTTGGCGGCCTTCGGGGTCGACGAGCGGCTGGCCCACGGGGTCCAATAAGCCGTCACCCGCCTCGCCAATCGGCACGTAACCGGCGGCACCAAAGAATTTCGTTTCGAACGTCAGGCAGAAAAGGCGGTGCAGACCCAAGGCGCGCGCCTCGGCCTCGAGAGCATCGAGCAGCACCCGCCCCACACCGGTACCCCGGGCGGAATCCGAGACGGCCAAGGTGCGGACCTCGCCGAGGTCCTCCCACATGACGTGGATGGCGCCACAGCCCACGACGTCGCCGCCCTCGGTTTCGGCGACGAGGAACTGCTGGATCGATTCGTACAGCACGACGGGGTCTTTGCCCAGCAGTACGCGACTGTTCACGAGCGGCGAGATCAGGCTCTGAATCGAGCGAACGTCGCTGGTTCGTGCGCGTCGCACCGTAATCGTCATGGAACCATTCTATGAAGAATGCCCCAACCCGAAGGCTGGGGCATTCCTGTGACGCTCTGCGTTAGTCGGCGGTGCCGGATTCGGTGGGTTCGTCCTCCTCGGCCGCGACCGCGCGAATCGTGTCCTTCGGGGTCGCCGTGAATTCCTCGCCGTCAAAGTCGACGAGAACGTGCTGACCGCTGTGCAGTTCGCCGTGCATGATCTTTTCGGACAGCATGTCCTCGATCTCGGACTGCATGGCGCGACGCAGCGGACGAGCACCCATCATGGGGTCCCAACCGATGGTGAGAATGTGGCGCTTGGCCGCATCGGTGACATCGAGGGTCATGTCGCGATCCATCATGCGCTCGCGCAGGCGGCGCACGTACAGGTCGACGATCTGGAACAGTTCGTCCTGCGACAGCTGCGGGAACACAATGGTCTCGTCGACACGGTTGAGGAACTCGGGACGGAAGTGCTTCTTCAGTTCCTCGACGACCTTGGCGCGCATGGCCTTGTACGTCTGTTCCTGGTTGCCCTGAATCGTGAATCCGACCGGGCCGCCCGTGATGTCCTTGGTGCCCAGGTTGGTGGTCATGATGATCACGGTGTTCTTGAAGTCGACCACGCGGCCCTGACCGTCGGTCAGTCGACCTTCCTCCAGCACCTGCAACAGCGAGTTGAAGATGTCGGGGTGGGCCTTTTCGATTTCGTCGAACAGCACGACGCTGAAGGGCTTGCGGCGAACGCGTTCCGTCAGCTGGCCACCCTCGTCGAAACCGACGAATCCGGGAGGGGCACCAAACAGACGCGAGGCGGTGTGCTTTTCGCCGTACTCGCTCATGTCGAGAGCGATCAGCGCGTCTTCGTCGTCAAACAGGAACTCGGCGAGCGCCTTGGCCAACTCGGTCTTGCCGACACCGGTCGGACCGGCGAAGATGAACGAACCCGAAGGTCGCTTGGGGTCCTTGAGCCCGGCGCGGGTACGACGAATGGTGCGCGACAGAACCGAGATGGCTTCTTCCTGACCGATGATGCGCTGGTGCAGCGTCTTTTCCATCATCAGCAGTCGAGCGCTTTCCTGTTCGGTCAGCTTGAACACGGGGATTCCCGTGGCCTGAGCGAGAACCTCGGCGATGATTCCCTCGTCAACGGTGCCAGTTTCGCCCTTGCCACCGGAACGCCATTCCTTTTCGAGGCGCAGTCGTTCGCCCAGCAGCTGCTTTTCCTGGTCGCGGAATGACGCAGCGCCCTCGAAGTCTTGGTCCTCGATGGACTTTTCCTTCTGTGCGCGGACGGCGGCAATCTTGTCGTCGAATTCACGCAGCTCGGGGGGCGACGACAGGATCGAGAGGCGCAGGCGAGCGCCGGCCTCGTCAATCAGGTCGATTGCCTTGTCGGGCAGGAAACGGTCCTGCACGTAACGGTCGGCGAGGGTCGCAGCGGCCACGATGGCGTCATCGGTGATGGACACCTTGTGGAACGCCTCGTAGCGGTCGCGCAAGCCCTTGAGGATGTTGATGGTGTGAGCCACCGAGGGCTGGTTCACGGTCACCGGCTGGAAGCGGCGCTCGAGCGCGGCGTCCTTCTCGAAGTACTTGCGGTACTCGTCGAGCGTGGTCGCGCCGATGGTCTGCAGTTCGCCGCGGGCGAGCATGGGCTTGAGGATCGAGGCCGCGTCCACCGCGCCCTCGGCCGAGCCAGCACCCACCAGGGCGTGGATTTCGTCGATGAAGACGATAATGTCGCCGCGGTTGCGAATTTCCTTGATGACCTTCTTGAGTCGTTCCTCGAAGTCACCGCGGTAACGGCTTCCGGCAATCAGCGAACCCAGGTCGAGCGTATAGAGCTGCTTGTCCTTGAGTGTCTCGGGAACTTCGCCGCGAACGATGGCCTGTGCCAGACCCTCGACGACGGCGGTCTTACCGACGCCCGGTTCACCGACGAGCACGGGGTTGTTTTTGGTACGGCGCGAGAGGATCTGCATGACGCGTTCCATCTCTTTTTCGCGACCGATCACAGGGTCGAGCTTGCCATCACGGGCCGACTGGGTGAGGTTGCGGCCGAACTGGTCGAGCACCTGCGAGCCCTTGTCGTTGCTGGGCTCGCCGCCGCCGACGTTGACGGTTTCCTTGCCTTGGTAACCCGAGAGCATCTGGATGACAGCCTGACGAACCTTGCCCAGCTCGGCTCCGAGCTTGACGAGGACCTGCGCGGCAACACCCTCGCCTTCGCGAATCAGGCCCAGCAGGATGTGTTCGGTGCCGATGTAGTTGTGGCCCAGCTGCAGTGCTTCGCGCAGCGAGAGTTCCAGCACCTTCTTTGCGCGGGGAGTGAACGGAATGTGTCCGGTGGGCTGTTGCTGTCCCTGACCGATAATTTCCTGAACCTGTTCGCGCACGCCTTCGAGCGAAATGTCGAGCGATTCCAGGGCCTTGGCGGCAATGCCGTCGCCCTCGCGGATCAGACCGAGGAGGATGTGTTCGGTGCCGATGTAGTTGTGGTTGAGCAGCTTGGCTTCTTCCTGAGCCAACACGACAACCCGACGTGCACGATCGGTGAATCTTTCAAACATTGCCACGACATCTCCTCTGGGCGCTGACGTGCGCCACCTTTTGAGGGTAACTTTTGCGGCGCGCAAAAGGGAGGGTATTCGCTATTGGCGATAGGTGCGAGGTCGAGGCCGCGCGGGGGACGAACGGACGGTTTACTCGTGCGGAGTAATGCCGCGACGCTCGCGTTCTTCCTGCTCGTACTTGGCCAGAGTGTTGCGTTCGGTACGGTCGGCACGCAGAATCGCGCGCATGGCGAACCAGAAAATCAGGCCAATCAGAATCGTGGGGGTCACCGAAAACAGTGCGTTCGCCCAGTAGTCCTCAATCATGGTGTCAGTCTACGAGGGTCGGGGTTACTTGACGAGTGGGAAAAGGATGGTTTCGCGGATGCCGAGACCGGTGATGGCCATCAGCAGGCGGTCCATTCCCATGCCCATTCCCCCACTGGGGGGCATGCCGTGCTCCAGAGCACGCAGGAATTCCTCGTCCAAGGGCATGGCCTCGTCGTCACCTCGGGCGGAGAGGCTGGCCTGTTCAACAAAACGTTCGCGCTGGATCACGGGGTCGACGAGTTCGGAATATCCGGTCGCCAGTTCGAAACCGCGGACATAGAGGTCCCACTTTTCGACGACACCGGGGATGCTGCGGTGTTCACGCACCAGCGGCGAGGTATCGACGGGGAAGTCCATGACGAAGGTCGGTCGGACCAGGTCGCCCTTGACGAAGTGCTCCCACAGTTCCTCGACGTACTTGCCGTGGGTGGGGTGCTTGACCTCGATGCCGTTGGCGTCGGCCAGTTGCTTCAGTTCGGTGACGGGGGTCTGCGGGGTGATCTCGATGCCGCACGCAGCGCTCAGCGAGGGGTACATGCTGATGCGGTCCCATTCACCACCCAGATCGAATTCGGTGCCATCGTGCCACGTCACCACGTGCGAACCGGACACGGCAAGCGCCGCGTTCTGGATCAGTTCCTGAGTCAGGTCAGCGATCTGGTTGTAGTCCCCATAGGCGCAGTACGACTCGAGCATCGCGAATTCGGGGCTGTGGGTCGAGTCGGCGCCCTCGTTGCGGAAGTTACGGTTGATTTCAAAGACGCGGTCGATGCCGCCAACGACGGCGCGCTTGAGGAACAGTTCGGGCGCGATGCGCAGGAACAGTTCCATGTCAAAGGCGTTCGAGTGGGTCACGAAGGGACGTGCCGCGGCGCCGCCGTGCATGGTCTGCAGCATCGGGGTTTCGACCTCGAGGTACCCGTGCGAATCAAATGTTGCGCGCAGCGACTTCATCGTTGCGGCACGCAGGCGCGGGGTCAGTCGGGCCTGTTCGCGCACAATCAGGTCGAGGTAGCGCTGGCGCACACGGGTTTCCTCGTTGAGTTCCGAGTGCATGTTGGGCAACGGCAGCAACGCCTTGGATGCAATTTGCCACGAGGACACCATGATGGACAGTTCGCCGCGCTTCGAGGTGATGACCTCGCCGGTCACGAACAGGTGGTCGCCCAGGTCGACGAGGTCCTTCCACTGTTCCAGCGATTCCTCGCCCACCTCGCCCAGCGACACCATGGCCTGCAGGCGCTCGCCCTCGCCGCTCTGAATTGCCGCAAAACACAGCTTGCCGGTGTTACGCAGGTGCACGACACGGCCGGCAACACCCACTGTGACACCGGTGGTCACATCGGCCTCGAGGCCCTGGTGGTCGGCGCGGATCTGGGAAATCGTGTGAGTGATGGGGACGGCAACGGGGTAGGCCTCGCCACCCTCGAGGAGTCGTGCACGCTTGGCCAGTCGAACCGCTTTCTGCTCGACAATGTCTTCTGCAGTGGGTTCAGTAACGTCGGTCATTCGGTGCCTTCCTATCCCCTCAAGGTTACCGTTCGTCGGGGATGTCCACGGCCCAGTTGTCGAGAAGTCGAACCCCGCCGACGGTTCCCGCGAACAGAAGCCGGGCCGGGCCGGGTTCGTGGGTGACGACAAGGGTGGTGGGGTCCACGGTCTCGAGGTACCGCACGGTCACACCGGAGTGTTCGAGGTGCACACGGGCGGCGGCAACGACCTCGGGCGAGGCGCCCCGTCGAGCAATCGCACGAAAGGCCTTCGGGATCGCCACAGCGGTGGCGCGTTCCGTTTCGGTGAGCATGCGGTTGCGGCTCGAGCGGGCGAGACCGTCGGGTTCGCGGACGGTCGGCACCGCCTCGATGCGCACCGGCACCGGGCGCGCGACGGAGGCCTCGCGAATCACGGCCAACTGCTGCCAGTCCTTTTCCCCAAACACCGCCACGTCGGGCCGCACAATGTCGAACAGTCGACCGACAACCGTGGCCACCGCATCGAAGTGCCCCGGACGGTCGGCGCCCTCCCACTCGTCGCCCACCGGTCCCGCCGAAATCGCGGTGACGGGTTGATCCGGCGAGTACACCTCGTCAACCGACGGGGAGAACACCACGTCGACACCCGCGGTCGACAGCGCCGCAACATCGGAGTCCAGCGTGCGGGGGTAGCGGTCGAAATCCTCGGTCGGGCCAAACTGTGTCGGGTTCACAAAGATGCTGACCACTACGACGTCGGCCTGTTCGCGCGCCGCACGGACCAAAGCCAGGTGGCCGTCGTGCAGCGCACCCATGGTGGGCACGAGCGCAACCCGAAGCCCCAAAGGCAGCGCGTCAAGTTCGGCGCGGATGTCCGCCACCGTGTGGATCGTCTTAGTCATCCGCGTTGTCGGGTCGCTCTCGTTCGTCGAGCTCGTCCTCGAGCCACATCGTCATGGGGTCGACCGCACCGTCGGATGCACGTCGCAGCGCTTCCTCGATGGACGAATGCGCCAAGGCGCGCAGCACCGCACCCGGATGCTCCACCCCAATCTCGTGCAAACCAAACGCCGCCTGCTCGATGATCGCCCGCGAAAAATCGGCGACAGCCGACACAGATTCGGCAAAGGCCGGCCGGTCCTGTTCGGCGATGACCAACGGCTCGCCGCCCATCTCGACGCACAACGCCTGGGCAATCGGCAGCGCCATCGGGGTGGCCGTCACCGCGAAGTGGGCGTCCTTGAGCCGGTGGAGGTCCAACGAGGTGCCGGTGAATTCGATTATGGGGCAGATTGCGAGCGGAATGACGCCCTCGTTCGAAGCGGGTTCAAGCACCCCAATGCCATGGTTCGGCGACGTGTGGACGACGATCTGGCCGGGTTTCCAGAAACCGGCCAACGAGGCGACCAGGTCGGGCAACGAGTCGTCGTCGACGCTGAGGATCACGAGGTCCGAGGCGTGGATGACCTCCTCGGCGGATCGAATCGACACCCCACGCAGCAACGAGACGACCCGTTCACGGTCGGCGGGCAGCGGTTCGGTGATTGTCCACACGAAATGACCGGCACCGGCCAGAGCGCGACCCACGATGGGCAGGGCCTTGCCCGTTCCCACGAGTCCGACATCGAGGCGACCGGGCGTCAGCATGCGGGCTCGACCGTCGGGTCCTGTGGTTCGCCGTGTGACGAATCCGTCTCGGAATCCGCGGGAGGAACCTCGCAGAATCGTTCCGCGATCAGCGCGGCGATGACGACGAGCACGGACGCAATCGCGCCACCAGCGGCCGGCGGCACCGCAAATTCGGGGACGACCGGGCGCGTGATCATGAAGACGAGGAATCCGACGAGGTACCCGACCTCGAACGACCCCGCAATGGCCATGGCCTTGGCAGCTCGCAGCACGGTGACCGCGGAACCGCGCAGTTCGCGGAAAGCGGAACCGGGCGTCAGCGAACGGCGCACACCGAAACCTAATACCGCGATGACGACCGCAAACAACACGAGGGTCGCGGTGAATGACCACGGCACCGCATAGACCGATCCGCCGTTCGACACGAGGACGTGGTCGAGCAGGTACCCGACCGGGGCGCCGACGAGGGCGGTAAGGACGAGGACGAGCGGACGGGTGCGGGTCATGGGCCAACCTCGCGCACGAGGTCGCGAATCGGACCGTGGCCGGGCAGTACGGCGTCGGGCTCAATTTCGAACCAGGGCTCCAGGACAAAATCGCGTTCGTGCGCACGAGGATGCGGAACCACCAGGTTGCCGTCCTCGATCAGGTCACCCCAGACAATAAGGTCGAGGTCCAGGGTGCGGTCGCCCCAGCGCTCGATGCGCACACGGCCGTGTTCCGCCTCGATCTCGTGCAGGTGTGCCAGCAGTGCGTGGGCCGACAGTTCGGTGTCCAGAGTCGCCACCGCGTTGAGGTACGCGGGCTTCGAGTCGT
>JACCEA011249699.1_pt1 | contig 22460 bp, 17 predicted proteins | sample 7449851 | NCBI WGS metagenome assembly JACCEA01 (sample SAMN15323453, study PRJNA562643) | freshwater metagenome | isolation source: river surface water | place: USA:Blue River Watershed | collected 2017-08-18 | reverse complement strand
CAACCAGTTAATGCACAAATCTGAATCCGAGGAATTCTAGGTATACCAGGAGTAGCATTTTTAATGTGCATTTGTCTTTTCAAACCAGGAAATTCAGTATAAATTGTTGAAATTAAGAAACTCTTTCCTACACCTCCTCCTCCAGTTAGGAAAACATTACTTCCTTCAAGTAAGCAATCAATTACATATTTTTGTTCATTAGTAAGAAGATGTAAATTGCTCTGAATAACAGGAGTATTTTTAGGAGTATTATCAGTGATATATTGTTGTGCTTCTTCTTGAGTATCAAACCCCTTATAGAGTGCACCACTAAATCCTTTAACGTTTTCTAAGGTAATATCCCAGTTATCATAAATACCTGGATTATGCCCTTTAGCAACAGCATAAAATTGCAATTTCTTGGAATTACTCATATTATATGTATAATTATATATTTATAGTTATTATTTATCAAATTTTACACTATAGGGTTTCAAGAAAATCAATTAATAGTTCTCCAAAATTAATAGTTGCATTATCTGTAATATTTTGTAGGGATTTTTGATGCAAATTCTCTATAATATCTGTTAAATCTGTTAGATTATCATTATAATTAAAATAAATAGAATTAGGATTATAATTTAATATATTTTGAAGAGATATTATATTTGTATCAAGTTGTTGTAAAATATTTTGAGTAGATATAATAATTTGAGAAAACTCTGAATTAATTTCGGACAATACTCCATTTTCGGACTCCTGATCGGATTCCAGACTCCTATTTTCGGACTCCTGATCGGATTCAGACTCCGTTTTCGGATTTCCTATAAATGCGCTGCACACAGACATATCCTAATAACTATAAACTCCTATTATTTAAATGGTGATAATTTAAATGCAATATTACTTATAGGTGTATGATATGATATAGTACATGTCATAATAGGTTTAGTAGATTCTTCATTGGAGTTATTCCAAGACCAAAACCAATGTGCAGGCATAAACAGACAATTTCCAGGACGGAGTTTTATATCAATAAATTTTAAATCTGCAACAAAAGGAGTATCTTTTATAGTTAATTCACCAGGATAGCATCCCTTCCAATTAGCAGGTAAAGATGATTCACAACTTTCTGGCATAATAGTAACAGTAATTTCACCATCAACTGGAAATAAACATGTCCAAGTTGCAAATGTTTTTCTAAGACCTACATTACCAGCCCAACAATGATATTGAGGAAACAACCACCATTTCATAAAAGGATTTATTATTACAGAATTTATCCATTTATTAGCCCATACAGAAATTCCACTAACAGATGCTATAGTATTAGCCTGATCATAACTCCAAGGACAATCTATAATAGAAGGAGCCGTAACAATCCAATCAGTTAAAGTAGTTTCATTAAAAATAGGAATATTATTATATATATCACGTATTGAAACATCATCGTGTGTCCAAAAAGTTGCATTAGGAATAGTGCGTACAACGAGAGGTATTTTTTCTTGAAGCAGAATGGACAGTTTATCACATTGATCCCATTCAATTTGATTAATTCTAAATTCACAAATGGCTTGTTTATAAAAAAAAGTTAATATAAGAAATATAATAACAATAATTAAAATAATTTCCAGCATCGGAAACTCCCTAAAATAATAATTTATGAAAAAGATACATTAACACACGCACTTAAAAATGTATTAAGATACTATAATAAAATGTATGATGGCGGTGGTCGTAGATTAGAATTTCATCCAATGAACAGGGATACACGTCCTTATATTCAAAAATTAATAGATTATAAGTATGATGAAGATATAAAAGAAGGAAAGTTTAAGTTTAATGGTTATTACTATGTAGATGATGCAACAGAGTTACCAAAAGTGACTTTTTTGCATATGACATTAAATGAAGATGAACCCTATAAAGTGGAAGAAGTAGATGAATCGAATAGTCCATTTGCATTGCGTATGAAGGAGTGTGGTGTTACATGTGGTATGTGTACACGATATTATTTTAATGAGCTAGAAAATCGTCTATTTCAAATTGAAATTTATAAACGAGAAAAAATTGAAAATACAGATGTGATAAGTACTATAGATGATGAAGATGGAGGTGAGATGGATGTATGTTTTTTCCCAACAGATATTCAGATTATTTATTTTAGAGTTTTAAGAGAATTTAATAATCGAGATGATTGGTATAAAGGTATTGAAGAAGTATTTGCACCAAAAGCTAATAATTCTACGCAAGAATAATTGTATTACCGCTTGTATGAGATCTATAAGGTGTTAGTGGATAATCCCCTGAATTATTAGGTTTATGTATAACAATTAGATCATCTTTTTCAATTGTGTTAGGAACATAAATATAATTATTATAATGGTGTGTATATCGTTCCATATCATTATGATAATTAATTACTTTATTAGAATATGTTTTATGGTAATTATCAGATAAAGAATTAATATGAATTTTAAATTCCCAATTGGATGATGTTTTCATAGTATTTTTATATTCGTATAAATCCCAATAACAACAATAATCATAATTTGTTTTAAGATTATTGATACATGATTTGTGTTTAATTTTAATGGGGTTATCATCTACAATTTTATAAAAGTGATAATTATTCCAGGGTTTTAATGAAATACGATGAACGGTATATACATGTAGTAATGAAGGCCAGGATAATGGAGTATTGCTGAAAATTTTCATTCTTGGAGTAAGTTATAAATATGCTATTATCACAGTATATTTATAAATAATTAAACTTTTCAAATTTTTATGAGGTATGTTTACGTGTAATTTGTAGGACTCTTTTGCGGACACTGGGAGTTAATTTACGTACAATCTTTCTACGTGTAGATGCAACTTTATTACGATGTGATTTTATATATTTTTCATTTGCTGCAGCATTTGCAGAAGCAGTCGCAAGCCCTTGCATATTTTCAGAATCATCATCCTCACTTGCAGGTGATGGAGGAGGTGCTGCAGGAGCAGGAGGCTCTAATAATTTCATTACTTTATTAATAAATTCTTCAGATAGCATACCAGTTTCAAGTGCATTATAAAAAAATGCATCATCTTTAGGAATAGAATTACAAACTAAATTAATAATAATGTCTTCAATTTGATCAACAAGTGTAATATCTTGTAATAAATCTAATTCTCTAAAACAATTCATCCAGAAATCTTTATATTCAGATTTATACTTAGTTAAAGTAACTTTTTCAGAATTAACGAATCCATATTTAATACCAATTTCAGAGAATTGTGTATCATAGTTAAAGGTAGTATTTTCAGAATATGTGAGTGTGGTATCAGATATATCAGCAGAACCCTGTGCAATATCTTCCATTAAAACAAAGCATCCGTAGATATGATTTTGCAGCTGTAAGGAGTATAAACCATTAACACCATTTATTTGATTAAGTATAACGGATTTTAATCGTTCTAAATCCATTTCTAATACGACAACTTGTAGAAAATATATATAAATAATCGCATATAATGAATAACAATCATATATTAGAGTTTTCACACGGATCAGTGACATTAAATGAGGAACAATATAAAGTAGTAACAAGTCCATTGTCTGAAAATCAGCGTATTTTAGCATCGGCAGGATCAGGAAAAACTACAACAATTACTGCACGTATTGCATATTTAGTAGAATGGTATGATATTAAACCGAGTAATATATTACTATTAACATTTAGTCGTGCAGCGGCTCAAGAAATGATTCATAGAGTTCATAAATTGATAGGGCCAGTTCAGATGTATGCAGGTACATTTCACGCTATATCAATGCAAATCTTGAGAGAAGTTAACCCAGGCTCATTATTTGATCAACCATTTATAGATGAATTACCTTATAGATTAGTTAAATGGTTAAATACAGATCGCGCAAGACAATGGGTAAAACGTTTTAGAACAATAATCGTAGATGAATTTCAAGATATTAATGAAATTCAATGGGAACTTTTAAGAGGATTTCATCATCAATGGGCAACAATGACAATAGTAGGAGATGATGCTCAAAATATTTATACTTGGCGTGGTTCATCTGTTAATTTCATATTGGATTTTCACAAATCTGTAAAAAATGTAAAAGATTATCAATTATGTAGAAATTATCGTTCAACAGAATCAATAGTAACAATAGCAAATGCAGTTATGCGTTTTATTCCAACCCTGCCATTTAAAGAAAAAATGGTCGCAAATCTACGTGGTGGTAGAAGACCAGAAGTGCATTTCTTTTTTCGTTCTTCAGATGAGTATGATTGGATTGTATCATCAATTGATAAGATGTATAAACAATTCCCAACTCTATCATTTGCAGTTATATCAAGATATAATAGTGATTTATTTAAAATAGAGGAGCGAATGCATTTAAAAAGAATGGAATACAATTTATGTACAAATTATGATTCAGAGCGTTCTAAGAAGCATCAAAAAAGAATTACATTAGCAACAATTCACGCAAGTAAAGGACTGGAGTGGGATATAGTATTTTTTATGAATTTACATGATGATATGTTTCCATCTAGAAAATCAGATGATGAGATTGTCTGTGAACGCAGATTATTCTATGTAGGTATAACACGTGCAAAGTTAGGATTATATATGACCTGGAGTCGCCACGAAAGATCTCTATCAAGATTTGTCAGAGAAATTCCACGACCTTTCTTAAAATTCCATAATGTAGCGTCATTTAAATTAAGTATTAATGAGGCAGCATCACAAATGATGAGTATAGATGATATGATACGAGGATTTGATGGTGCAGATTGGAGTGAATTACGTGAAAATAATTCAGTACCATTAATAAATACTATAAAAACAGAATCAATATATAAATTTGGAGAAATATATGCAGTACCAGAATGGGTAAAAACTAATGATGTAAGAGAAACCTGGTATGAATTGTTAAAACTAACAACTCTTAGAGAATGCGCTATTTATCAAAATAAATTAGAACAACTCTTAACACCTGAAATAAATGAAGCATTACTTACAATAAGAATCTATAAAGAAGATATTGAATTTTGGGAGTTATATGAGGCAGAGTTGGAGAGATTAGTACATAAATTTTTAAAGTTTACACCACAAATGCCAGCTGTGGAATATTATGAATTACAAGAATATATTAAGACAAAAATGCCCCATTTAATATGGTCTACACAAGAAATGTCTCAAGCATTAGTAATAATAGCTAAGATTAGGGGACAGCTTCGGCCGCTAAGACACGAAGGATTTGATTTAAATGAGTTTTCATTTGGATGCGTAAGAAATTCGGTACCAACAGAATTGCGTCCAATAGTACTAAAAAGTTGGCATAAGATTCAAGATAAAAAAAATAAAACAAAAGATATCTTAATAGATATATGGAGAATAGCTTCCATAAAATCAGTTATAGAAGGACGTAATATTCCATTATATCAATGTCAGGCTATAGAAAAGTATCTAAATGATAAAGATGATGCAATGTATGCACACGAAATGCAGAATATAGTTAAAGCAATAGAAAATGCAATTCCATTGTGGATAACAACACAAGAGAATCCATCATTTAATTTTATATTTGAAGCTGAAAATATCCGTCCAATTCAGTTCGATATCTTAACAGATAAATGTGCATATTATATATATTTTGATCCAGTATATGTACCATCTGCAGAGGATAAAATTCTATTACTCTTAAAACAATTTGCATATGAAGAAGTATATGATAGAAGTCTTGAATCAATAGGATTTATTAATGTTGCAAATGGAATGTCAATACAATATACAGTAACAGAATCTATGCGGGAGCAAATGAGCCACATGTGGCAACACCTGCAATTGAAGTACAACTTGTACCCAGAGATCTCATAGGCACTAATTGTTCTTGATCTTTCATAGATCTTTGTGGTAATTTTCCACCAGGCATAGGTACATTTACTTCAGCACGTTTAGCCTGTGCAGTTAACGGTACATTATTAACACCGCCGTGTGGCATAGGGACAACACCACCAGGTAGTGCGGAGAATTTACCAGCACCATACCGATCTTGTTTTGTAGGATTATTGAAAAGGCGAGGGCTTCTATCAAAATATTTGGTGTCATTTTCAGAGCGACAAGTATATACATCAGTTCTCAATAGTGCCTGTGGCATAGCTAATTCTTGTACAAATGCATCACTTAGAGGTTTTCTATCAGGAACAGTCATACCAGCAACATACATATCACCGTGTTGTGGAGGAATATATTGGCCAGTAGAGCACCATTTATCAAGTTTCCAATTGAGAGTTTTTAGAGAAGATTCATCATCAATAGCAGCAGCATAACGACCGGGCGGATAAAACTCTCCACCTGGTGGAAATACCATATCTTTAGGAGGCATAGGCGCTTTTATAGCGGGTGCACTGGTTACATAGTTTTTACAGACTTTTACCCAAGGACGGAAATCTTCAGGTAAAGCGACCTTTTGTTGTGGAATAATATGTCGTAACATCTGTGTAGGATCCCAATGTGTTTTCAGACATACTGGTGGAAATAAATCTTTATTAACAGATTCAAATGGAAAACTTTCAACATATTTTGAAGGAGTATGTAACTGACTCATCACCTATCATAAATTATTATTTATTTTAAGACAAATTACACTATTTATAACTTATTATAATAATATTGTGGATTAAATAGGCCTTCTATTACTTGGTATATTAATAGAAGGAGTTTGATTAAATATATTAGATTTATCAGCCATCCCAACTTCTTCATCAATTTGAAAGGTAGCATCCCAATTAGTGAAAGGTAAGTCAAACGGAAAAAATAAATCAAGAGGAGTTAATGCATCATCATCAATTAATATACGAAAACTTAATTTATCTAACTTACCCAGGGTGCCATCAAAAATAATGGGGTTTTGAATAACTGTCTGTGAAATATCATTGGAACCAAGGCCAGAAGTAAGAATTTTGGCGGCAATAAGTTTAGTTTGTCCAGTAGTTTCATTATTGCGTTTATAATCTTCATTCATAGCAATATCCATATTATTAAAAGATTGTTCCGTATTAATTTGCATTAGTAGATTAAAATTATTAAATGCATTAAAATTACCTAATGTACTAATAACAGATAAATTAGATATACTAGTTGGATTCCATATACCAAGTTTATAAGCAAGGCTATTTATAATAGTATTTGTAGGTAAACAAGAATAATAATTATTAATAAAACTTTCAATTAATTTTTTACATGTTGAATAACAATCATCTTCATTACTATCATTTACTTCTGATCCAGAAATATATAATGATTTATTAGTAATAAAGGTAACAGGTAAAGGTGAATAATTCATATATGTTTTTGTAGTTAAATAATCAGTTGGTAAAGTTGTTGCATATTTAGTAGCTACATAATTATGATGACTATTTAAGGTATTGTTATTAACGGATGAAATAGTAGATAAAGCAATACTTTTAGATGTATGATAGCCAGACATAGAGCTATAAAGTGAACTAAAATGATTAGAAGTGATAGTAATACCTGCAAATGTATTTATAACTCCTGATCCAAATGTTGATACAATATTACATTTATTATTAAGTTCTGTATGTTGTGGGACAGCACCTGTAGTGCCATTATTATAAATATCATGTATAGTATCATTATTGCCATCAGAATTATAATCACCTGTTAATTGAAAAATACCAAAGGGGCTATAAACATAGTTATTAATATTATATATATTTTTTAAAATAGTACTCATATATATATGAATTCCATTAAAAACAAGATTATGTTGTTGATGTGTTTTATATAAAGAAGCAAAACTATTACTATTAAGACCTTTATTAGTTAATTCATTAATATAAAAAGTAGAATAAGAATGTTTAATATCATTTTGTAAACTAGTATTAAGTTCATTATGTATAACTGTAAATTGATTAATTTTATCATTATAGGACCAGAAGTATTTATTAACGGGTGATTTTTCAAATGTATGAAATTTTCTATAATTATCTAATTGTATTATATTTGAAGAAATAGTAGATTGCAAAAAAGTATTATCGATTCCTAAGAAATTATGTAATGTAGAATTTAAGAATACTTCATCAGATAAACCCATTTTATTAAGAACGTGTATTCCTTGGCCAGAGGCTAAATATTCTTTAAGTACTGGATAGTAATATGTGGTAAGAGCGTGACCATCATTTGGTTCAAGTATATTATGAAATACATTATTGCTATAATAATGATTAGCCATAAATTCTTTTGTAGGATTATTAGTAATTTTACCTGTTACGTGACTATGATGATAATCTCCTGGTTCATTAAATATTAATAAATGATCTAATGTTAATTTATATGAAGTTTTAAAATCATCATATGATATAATATTAAATATAGGAGTTTTATTGGATTGTCTATTTAATTCGGCAGCCAGACTCTTTCCAGTATATGCTCCAGGTGAAATACTAACAGATGTATATATATCCGCTCCATTTTTATTTTTTCTATTAGCTTCATATTTAGCAACTGTGGTAAACGGTGTAGTGCCATTAAATACATTTAAACAGCTTTGAATACATGTTGAACCAACAACTGGAGTAATAATTTGAACAACTGAGCTTATAAATCCTGAAATATCTGTTACAGTATTAACAAAATTAGGATATGATAATTGGACTAATTGTAATTTAGTAACATTTTTGTAAACACGAGGTAATTTAATAGAAAAATTGGATGCACTTGTATAAACAGATTTATCTCTATTACTACTTTTAAGTGAAAAAAGGCTAGTTTGTGTTGTTGTAGCAGGTTGATTATAAAGTAAAGAATTATTTAAATCTGATGCATTTGTACTTATAAGATAATTGGATGCATCAGTATGTGCTTGATATGCTAATTGATCAGATACTGTATTAAAATTGGGGCCAGCTGCACTAATAATGGCATAACGTGGATCTTGTTCTCTTCTAATTCTAGCATCTTCAAAATCAGGTAAATCTTCACTATCATAATCATCAGTATCAGTCGATACATCATCATTATCCGTATCTTCATTTTCAGATTCATACGGCCTATAATATTGTGGTGCACTTGACATCTCTCCTACCTAGAGCACAAGTGATATTTTTGGCTTTATATCGCTTTATCCAGCCATATAAAGAAAATACAATATATAGGATTAATTATGGAATATAGAGATAAATCTGTATTAAAATATGAAACCCAGAAAAGAAAAAAATTATATAATGAGACTAATGCCAATTTATTTATATCAAATAATGCAAATCCATTTTTAGTATCACCTTATAATCCTATTAATACTGCTAATTTAGCAACTAAAGATATTACTAACGAAATTAATGAACAAGTTGAAAATATTATAGGGCAATTTTCAAGTATAGTTAATCTTTCTAGTTTCTCAATTAAATTGAGTAGTATTATAACTGTTGGTCCTACAAGTACATTAACAATATATGGTAACACACATATTACTGATTTATTATCAGTTGATTCATTAAACACTAATATAATAAGTACTGGTTTAATAAACACATGTGATATTAATACAAATTTCCTAACAGTAAACTCGACATTAGGAGTTTCAACTCTGAATGCATCTTCAATGACAACTAATTTCCTAACAGTAAACTCGACATTAGGAGTTTCAACACTAAATGCATCATCAATGACTTCTAATTTCTTAACAGTTAATTCAACTCTAGGAGTTTCAACTCTGAATGCATCTTCAATGACAACTAATTTCTTAACAGTTAATTCAACTCTAGGAGTTGAAACTCTGAATGCATCTTCAATGACTAGTAATTTCTTAACGGTTAATTCAACATTAGGAGTTTCAACTCTGAATGCATCATCAATGACAACTAATTTCTTAACAGTTAATTCAACATTAGGAGTTTCAAGTATTAATGTATCAACGCTAACTTCAGGTAATTCAATAAATACTCTCGAGTTAACATTTTCATCGTTGTTTTCATTTGTAACATCATTACAAGTAGCACCAGGTGCTACGTTTCATTCATCTCTAATAATTAAAATAGGCACAGATACATATAAAATTCCATTAGAGAAGATTTAAAATTATAATATTAATAAAAGAAATATACAACATCATTATTATTACCATTTGATGCACCATAATATAGCAAATTCCATTTAGCTATCCCTGTAGTTGCTGATAAAGGTTGTGGAATACCATATGTAGTATTTCCACTAAGATTAACATCAACAAATATATTTTGTGTAGTAGCAGCAGATAATAAAAATACATATGTCGATCCTAAATTATTAGATTCAAAAGTAAAACTTGTTAATAAAATACAAGAACCAGAAAAAGTATTAGTTATCATATATATTCCAGGGCTATTAATCTGAATTTGCTGATTAGTTGAAGTAAATGTAATAGGTGTAGCCATAAATGGTGAAGATGATGATACATTAACAGGTTGCCCATTAATAGTATTAACACCAGTTAAAGCGCCTGAAGTCATATTAATAGTATTGGTTGATAAGTAACCAGTAATAGTTTGATTACCAACAGTAGATACATTACCAGCTACATGTAATAATGCCTGTGGATTAGCAGTGCCAATGCCAAGGTTCCCTGATACTTGATTACCACTATTGTTAACAAACATAGATAAATTTCTTGCACTATTAGATACTCCATTCCAAGCACCTAATCTAACAGAATTTGTAAGTTCTCCACCAATATATATATAATTACCATTAGAAGTATTTTTAAATATATCTACTTCACCATTATTAGTAATTTGAAAACTTCCATTTACTTCTAATGTATGAGTTGGCAATGGAGTACCAATACCAACATTACCTTGACTATTTATTAACATACGTAATGGTGGGAAACTATTATTAGTATCATTAGTATGAAATTCTAATCTACCTGGTACAAAATCATTTCCAGCATTGCCATCTTGTAATGCATAAATTAGAGCAGCCTTTGAAGAAGTATTAGTACTAGTAGTACCGTTAAAATATATATAACCTAGTTCATTATTATTACTTGTTGATAGTAGATTATTAGATTTATAGAAATTAATTGAATTAGATTGGCCACCAACTAAATTATTGGTTATAGAAATATTATTATTTAAATATAAATCACCTGATATAGCAGAATTACCAACAGTAGACATATTACCAGCAACATGTAATAATGCTTGTGGATTAAGAGTACCAATACCAACATTACCACCAGCATGAGTACCACCAGTATCAGTTTGTAAACATAAATTGGTATTTCCATCTTTAAATGCACCAAAACGAATATTATTACCTGAATCTCCTGCGCCTACATATATATAATTACCAGTAGTATTACTCTTAAAAGGTTTTACTTCGCTATCATTAATGACTTGAAATTGCCCATTAATATTTGCACCATTATTAGCTGTTAATAATCCATTAACAGTAGCACCACCTGATGCAACATTTAGAGTATTATGTATGCTTAAATAGCCAGTAATATCAGCATTGCCTAAAGTTGAAAAGTTATTATTAGCAGTTAAAAGATCAGTAATAAATGCACCACCTGTTATATTAGCGCCTCCACTATTTACAAGTATTCCTCCAGTAGTAACAGTTAGTTTATTATGTGTACTTAAATAGCCAGTAATATCAGCATTGCCTAAAGTAGATAAATTTGTACCAACTATAAGATTGTTAGATGTTGAAACTGCGTCATTAATATTAGTATTAATAATTGCACTACCAGCAGGCTTCCAATATGCGCCGATTGATCCACCAGTATTAAGTTCATGTCCATTAAAGTATAGATTAGATCCAACAGTACTTAGGACATATGATGCTGACGGGCCAGCACCAGCGCCCGCATTAAAAGTAATACCAGAAAACCCAGTATTAATAGTACTAGTAACTGATATAGTATCTGTAGTTATACTAGAAACGGTATGATCTTCTACAGTAATTGAACTAACTGTAAGTGTACTTAAAGTATTACCATAAGTAACTTGGCCGTTGGAGCTAATAATCTGGATAGTGCCAGCAGGAATAGGAGTCCCATCAGGATTATATGCAGTCACATTTCGGAGTGTTAAAAAGTCAACATCAAGCGACGTCATTATATCTGAATATAGTAAGATATTATAATTAATTTGTAATAAATACAATGAAGATTATAATATACGATAAACTATTTTTAATTAATTTTAAAATATTTAATAATTACAATGCCCTTAGCACCATCCCCACCAGATTTATTATTTCCACCACCACCACCGCCCCCTGCACCACCAGAACCACCTTGATTAAACTGTAAAGCATTATTTCCATTTGAATTATAATCGCCACCCTTACCTCCTCCATTTCCGCCTCCACCACCACCCCCACCACTAGTACCATCATTAGATGGATCACCTATACCCCCATTTCCTGAATTATATCCACCACCTTTCCCACCATTTACTCCCCCATCAACAGGCCCATTAGCTCCATTATTATAAGAAATTATATTATTAGTATTATTGATATATAATCCTCCTTCACCTTTTCCACCAGGCCCACCACCTACACTTCCCCCACTACTCCCATAAAGACCCCCACCACCACCTCCACCATAACTAACACCATTACTTGAACTTGATATTCTTAATCCACCATTTCCACCACCACCAGCATCATATCCATCAGAGGGTCCCCATCCACCACCTCCACCATTAGCAGTTATTGTTGTATTATTAAATGATATAATAGTATCTGTACCATTAGTGCCATTACTGCTTCCACCTCCACCTGATCCTCCATCACCAATAGTAATATTTAATATAGTATTTCCAAGTATATTAATATTCTGTGTTAAAATAAATCCACTACCACCACCTCCTCCAGCAGGGCCTGGGTTAACACTGCCTGCATTATAAAATCCACCACCTCCACCACCTCCACCCCCACCAATAGCGGTTATTTCAAGATTATACATTGAAGATGAAATAGTATTAGGCAATGTATATAAAGATTGATTGTTATAAATAATCACAATATTAGGTATTGTAGAACCATTAATTAAGTTGCATTCAATATTATCAGCATTAATTATATTATTATTATTACAATCTATATCACTAATTGCATTATAATTAGACCATGTATTAATATTACCTCCACCAGTAATACTAATAGGAGGATATAATGAACTATAATATAAGGTATTACATCGTATATCACCATTACTTGAAATTGTAGTATTATCAGGGATAATATTTATTTTACCCATACCATTATTTCTAGGAGTACCTTTAGGGTTTAATGGTGATGTATTATTTATTAGATATGATCCACTATATGATATAACATTTGTAACATAATTAAAATTAATATAACTAGATCCACCACCTCCTCCTCCTGAAGTAAATGTACCAGACCCACCACCACCACCTCCATAGTAGCCACCACCTCCTGAACCACCACTTTTAGTATTTGTTTGTCCACCTAACCCTCCACTACCTGGTATAATACCTGAAAATTGTGTTCCATTATTTCCATCAGGTGCACCTCCATTACCAACTATAGATGAGCCACCGCTACCAGCATAACCACCACCATTCCCATTTGTACCTCCAATAGCATTTGCAATACTATTTATAAATCCACCTGAATTACCATTAATTACATTACCAGATCCACCTCCACCATGTCCTCCAGCAGAATTAGTAACTGTAGCCCATCCATTTCCACCACCTGCACCTGCAACTGCAAGCAGAATATTAGTAGTATTTCTAATTAAATATACATATGATGCACCAGATCCAGAACTATTAACGTTACCCTGTACAACTTTAATAATATCATTTACTTGGGTATTAATAATTTTACCTTGAATATAAGCTCCCCACCCAGGTTCAGCTCCAGTTGCATTTCCAGGTGAACTATCTCCATATTGTCCAGATCCACCTGCACCAACAATTTCAAATACTATACTTTCATTTCCAGTTATAATATTATAAGATACTTCTATACTACTATCAGATGTGCTATTTTCAGTATTAGGTTGAGGAGAAGTTATATTAATATTAAGATCACCATCTGTTATTGATAAACCATCATTAGCAGTTATAACACCAGATATATTAGCCCCGCCAGATGTAACAGTTAACCCATTATTAGCAGTTAATGCACCAGATGTAACAGTTAACCCATTATTAGCACTTAATGTATCAGAAAATGTTCCTGATGTAGCACTTAATGCACCAGAAAATGTTCCTGATGTAGCACTTAATGCACCAGAAAATGTTCCTGATGTAGCACTTAATGCACCAGTAATATTAGCACCGCCAGATGTAACAATTAATCCATTTTTAATATTTATCCCATTATTATTAATACGCACTTGTTCCTCACCACTTGTACCAAGTACAATATTTTGATTCATATCGATAGTTGAAGCTGAATTATTAGTTGTAGATGCGGATAATTGAATATAGGACATAACAGCAGGGATGCCACCAGCCGTTAATTGTAAAAATCCAGCACCATCTTGTGCACCAGTTTGATTATCACAAATTGCCCTTATTTCATAATCTGCTAGCTGAGCACTTAAAGAAGGTCGAGCTACATTAGATGCTTGTGATTCTGATATTTGTATACCATTATAATTAAATATTGTACTTACATTAAGTGATCTAATATTATTAAGTGTATAATTTGAAATATCAACATTACCTTCTGCAGGAAAATTAGACCAAGCTTCATTTGGTTTTACATATAATGGTGGGTCTAGAATATTATATTTTAATATATTACATTGAATATTTCCACCACAATCTATATCGCCTGTTGTAGTTAAAGCAGGTGATTTATTAATATGTAATATAATAGCACCATTAGATATATTATATGTTTGTTTATTATTTGCTCTACCAAATGCAGGCATTATACCTGATAACAACTCATTTCCACTATATGATTGTTTTAATGTGATATATTCATCACTATAATATGAAGATCCACCACCACCACCTGATACAATAGTTTTATTAGAATTAATATTTCCTCCACCTCCTCCACTATAACCACCACCACCTGAACCACCATAATAAATATCTATAGCCCCCCCTAAACCACCTGATACAGAAGTGAGTTGTTGATATAGACCAGGGTCACCATTAGTCGCCCCACTTCCATTTCCTTGCCCTGATACGCCACCAGGTGCAGTATATGGAGATGAAGATGGCGGATTTTGCCCACCACTACCAGGTGTTATAATATTTTGTCCAACTTGTGTAGTACCAGATAAACCTAATGCAACTTGCCCAGCATTTATTGAATCTCCAAAAGGATTAAATATACCTCCTCCTCCACCACCACCTTCTGCTTGATATACAGCAGTAACAGATGATTTGCCGCCATTTCCACCTGCAGCTGCAACAACTAATAATACATTTACAGCCACATCAGTAATTGATATAAAAGAAGCAGAAGAACTATTATTTGATCCATTTTCACATATCCCAGGTGATAATAATAAAGTCTTACCAACTAAACCATTATTTAATATATCAATTGATCCACTAATATATGCGCCATTACCACCTATACCAGAATTTTGATCATTATTATTGACAGATGATCCTGCAGCACCAATAATCTCAAAATCGATGGAAGTAGTTCCATTAGGAATTACAAATGTTTGAGATTGTGTAATAAGTAGTGTTTGTGAATCAACTGTAATATCAACACCATGAGCCTGAATAGATGATGTAAATATTTCACTTGTTGTTAAAGATGATACATTAAAACTTGAAATAGATGTATCAGCTCTTATAGCACCATTTGAACCAGTAAGTAATATAGTTCCTGTTGGCACAGGTTTACCATATTTATTAAGTACAAATGTGTTGTTTATAGATAATGGATTATCATTATCAACACGCAGCACTAAAGGTGCTGTGTTAGTTGGTAAAGCGCCAGTAGAACTCATCTAAACTCAGGACAGAAATAGGGTACATAGGCGAACAAGTTTCTGCGAATACAAATGAAATACTAAATATCCGGAACATTCAACAGGATGCCAGCAGGAGGTGGTTTATTACAATTAGTAGCAACTGGAAGACAAGATGTTTTCCTCACAGGAAATCCCCAAATAAGTTTTTTTAAAATGGTGTTTCGCAGACATACTAACTTTGCAGTCGAATGTCAACCCATGTATTTTGACGGTACACCCAATTTCGGACAACGTATCACTTGTCTAATACCTAAACGCGGCGATTTACTCGGTAAAGTCTATTTAGATGTTACTCTTCCGCGTATAACAAGTGATGGAACTCCTAATGGAACACCTATTTCATATACAAATGCAGTAGGGCACGCATTAATACAAGAGATTACATTTGAAGTTGGTGAACAGGAGATTGATCGTCAAACAGGAGAATGGATGGAAGTCTGGACTCAGCTGACAACTCCAACTTCACAGCGTGATGCATTAAATGAAATGGTCGGTCGTCTGGATCAATATCAAACTCCAGTTCTAATTCCAGGGCCAGCATCAGAAGGTCTGAGACTCCTAATTCCGCTCCAATTCTTTTTCTGCAGAAATCCTGGATTATATCTCCCTCTGTTAGCATTACAATACCATCCAATTCGTATTAATATTACATTATCTCCGTTAAATTCATTAGTATTTATTCCTCAAGAGAATAATACATTATGTACAGCAGATATAACGTGTACACAATCAATTGTAAATATGATGCTATGGGGTGATTATGTATATTTAGATGTGGATGAACGTAGAAAATTCGTAAGTACTTCACACGAATATCTAATTGAACAAGTTCAATTTACACCACCATACTCCATTACACATAATCAAATGACTGCAACAGTACCTGTTGAGTTTAATCATCCTCTCAAAGAGTTTATAATACTTGTGCAAAGAGATGCAATGATAAATCGTAATGAATGGTTTAATTATAGTAGTTTAGCAATTGGAGAGGCAGTTCCTCCGCAGATACAGAATTATCTGAATGTAGGGCAAACACGTACAGACTTGATATCATCAGCAGTATTACAATTGGATGGATATGATCGTTTCCAAGCACGTAGAGCAGAATATTTCAGATTACAACAGCCTTATGATCATCACACTACAACTCCGGTAAAATCCTATATATACACATATAGTTTTGCATTAAGACCAGAAGATGCACAGCCAACTGGAACAATGAATGCAAGTCGAATTGATAGTATTGTATGGAAAATTGATATGAATCCTATATTAAGTCAAGCATCAATTCCAGTAAATCAACAGAGAGGAAATTGCCATATAGTTATTTACGGATTAAATTACAATGTTTTTAGAGTAATTAATGGATTTGGAGGATTATTATTTACAATTTAATAGTACTTAATAATACTAAATAATAAATAATTTACTAAAATATAATTATCAAGATTATAATTTTAGTGATAATATTGTTAATAAAGTTTACTATGTAATTAACAGTAATGGGTCTATTCGACGGAACTCAATATAAATATTGGGGTGATACACAGACATCTAGTAATGGAAAACCAGGTGGATCTGGACCAAATTCAGACTCTTCATATGGTCCAGGGCATACAAACTTATCATATGGAGTTTTATGGGCATTAACTCTTATAGGTGGATATTTTGCATTAGATCATTTATATTTACGTTCACCTTTATCATTTGTAGCTAAAATATTAATTAATGTAGCATTTTTTGGAATATGGTATATATATGATATATTACAAATAACATTTAATAAGGATGTTGTAAAGCTATTTGGTTTATCAATACCTGGATATGGTCCAGCAGGAATAGGGGCAGGAGTTTTAGGAGCGGATAAGCCAGATAAAAATCATACAGCATTTTTTGTGTATGCATTAGGATTAATATTTGGAGGATTATTTGGTCTAGACTCATTTATAACTGGACATAAAAAGACAGGATTTACACGTATAATATTGTTATTTTCATTTATTTTTACACCTATTGCAATTATATGGTATTTTATGAATGTTCTAAAATTTTTCTTTAATACAAATGAAGTTATAAAAGAACATAGTCATTATTTTGGATTCCCTCAACCAGATAAAGTAGAACAATCTGTAATATCAAAGTTTTTAGATAAAATACCAATAATATCATCAATTGCAAATTTTGTTAGAGATCCAATAGATCCTCTTAAAAGAGTAATAAGAGATGTTGAAATATCACCATCAAATATTATAAAGAAAGTAGAAGCTCCAATTAAAGGGATAGTAGAAGAAGCTACATTACCTTTAAAGATTGCAGTACAAGAAGGAGCACAGCCAATAGCAGCTGCTATTGGTAAGTTTGCAAATACAGTTAAAACAGGTGAAGATATAGCAAAAGAAGGTATTCAATTAGCAGATAATACTGTAAAGACTATAGCTGGAGTAGAAGGAGTAATAAGAGAAGGCGAGCAAGATCTTAAAGGAGTATTGGGTGCAAGTACATCATTAATAGGGGCATATGGGCAAGGACTAAATGAAGATCCTAGCAGCCTATCACAATCTGGCGGCGGATTAATAGAAGATTCAGGTGTATTACCATATGTATTTATGGCAACATTAGCAACAATAATTGTGTCTGGATTAGTAATAACTTATCGCAGATTCCGACAGAATGTCAGCACAAAAACAAAAGATGATACCCCTCCAAACCCAGCAGCAATTCGAGGATCTGATAGCGAAGAATCCTCCACAACCGCATAATCCTATTGTTATCATCAAATTCGGTGCATCTTGGTGTGGTCCCTGCAAAAGAATTGATAAAGAAATGTTACTTGGTCTAACTGATAAAATTGTATGGTACGAATGTGATGTGGATGAAAATGATTATACGCCAGGGTATTGTGGAGTAAAATCAATTCCAGCATTTTTAGCGGTAGTGAATGGTCGTCCTCAGCCATTATTTTCAAACTCAGATACATTAGCCGTTGCACAATGGATAAAAGGTGGATTTAAACAGAGTTAAAGTCTTAGAAAAAATAGCATTTATATTTGGTTAATTCAGGGTATTGAATGCATTTTTTAGGAGTTAAAGTGGATCGAATGGATCGTGGGAGTATTTTGCAGGAGTTTGAATTACGTTTTAATTCCGAAATCAGAAAGTCTGCAAATGGACCGCCAGACTCCTGACGTTCAGGATGCCATTGAACTCCATAAATCGGATACTGTTTTCCTTCAATTGCAGATACAAACTCCTGCCCTTTATCATCTATGCTAATACCAATTATATTAAAAAAAGAGTTTAATAATTTATTCTCCATAAAATCACTAGGAGTTATCCCATAGTCCTTATTATGTAATGTTGAATCTTTTTTTTCTAGGTACTCTAAGTATGATTTAGAAAAATGAGAAAACATACGTGATTTATGTCCATAAGGAGTAATATGTAGAGGGTAATGTCCTTTTGCGGGAGATTTTTTAAAGGAGTTAAATTTACCAATAATATGTGTAATAAGTTGAAATCCAAAACAAGTTCCCCAAATAGGAAAATAGCATTTCTGTTGGATAGATAATTGTATAAACTTATTACAAGTTTTAATGAAAGTCTTATTTTTAAAGACATATTTAGTTTCTCCTCCAGGTATTAATAGGCCATTAATATTATTAAAATATAACTCATATTCTGTGGTGTCATATGGTATGGCAATAACACGAACACCACGTTCTTCAAACCAGTCAATATAAGTTTTCATAATATGAGATTGTCCATATTTAGTTTTCAGTTGATGAGGCATTGTTATAATACCAATACAATACGATTGCCTTTTTCTAGTTTTTAATTGCCGTATAGATGGAGATTGCATTGCGTATTATATTATTATATTTAAAATTTAGTATATATTTTATAAATTAATTAGCAAATAATAATCTACCACGACCTTCTTTAATTTCATATACAGCCCATCCTTCAGTGTATACACGCATTTCTGAACGTCTACTTAATGTAAGAGGGCTAGGTAAAATATCAGCTAATTCTATATATAAAGTAGGTCTATCAGCGGTTGTAAAATTAATAGTGCCTTCTGGTTGTCTTTCATTAGGATAAATTGTCCCATATTCATCTCCTAATGACCATTTCATTTCTCCAATATTTAAAGAGTTATTTTTTTCATCCTTTGAATAAGTATTAATTTGATTCCAAACAAAAGGCTCTAGTAAATGTTCTCTATCGCGCCCAGCGATAACAAGTTTCATATTATTATAGAAATTATAAGCGATATTAGGTAATTCAGCTGGATTAGTTGATAATGGTTTATAATTAATAAAATCATCTAATCGATTAGTGATGAGTGCATTTTGATTACGGAAAAGGAATGATATTTTTTCAGTAGGATGCCTGCCATCTAATCGTCTAGTAACAAAGGATGATGAATTATTATCGAGTGCTCTATAGTCTAATTCTCCAAATGTAAATATATTTTCAAATTGTTTTCTAAATGGTATTGAAATTGTAGTATTTTTAATATCAGCCTGTGCAGTAGGGGTTACATAGTGTTGAATAGTGGATAATAGGATAGTAGGTTGTCCAATTTGATCAAAAGGTAATGGAGAAAAGTTAACAGAATTTCCTAAATCATCATTAAGTGTAAATAGTGGTACGTTCCAGGGAGTTGGTTTAATATTAGTTGGCGCATCAGTAATAACTAAATCTTCTAATTTTCTAAGAGTCGCTTTAATACGGAAAGTCTGATTTTGGACGGAAATTAATGGGAATCCGCCATCTTTAGGAGTTTGCATTCCAGGGAGTGGGAGTTTAACACGGAGATGTCCAGGGATTGCATTATAGGCGATTCCTCGTCCACCAGGAGTTGTGAGTCCGCCGATAGTCTGATTTAGAAATGAGGAATTCCATGAACCCTCTGAAACGGATTTAATTAGAAGCCCTTCTCCACTCCATTCTTGAATTAGGAATTGATCTTGATATAATTGTATTTTTTCAAATAATAAGTATCCAATATAATTAACATAGCCATATGAGTATTTATTATTGAGTCCATCAGGAGGGGTGGTAATCCAATAAAGGCTATTTGCTCTTTGTGGAGTTAATAGTTGCCCTTGGACAGTAATAGAAGGTAGCCAAGTAGGTAAATCAATTTCGAATGCAACTTCTGTTAGGATATCAGCGTATGGTTCAATTTCAACTTCAAATGTTTGTCCGAATTTAGGTTGATTGAGTGGAACAATAGTTTTACGTTCAGCTAAATGATAAGATGAAGGTTTATAAAAATTATCAAAAGGGAAAATGCTGGATTTAGAATCTTTAACAAAATAATTATCTTTGACACCGCGGGCAACGAGTTCAAAAAGAGCCCCTTGACCAGATGATTGGTTAATAGATGTCATACTCTATTCAGATGTATGTATAATAAGATTTATATTCCTATTTTAAGTTTTTATAATGGTAGGTTAATTTATAGCTCTTTAAAGAGGAAACGTAAGAAGCTAGTTAATCCGCCAGCTAATAGGGAGATACCAAGTGCTTCAGGGAAGTTGAAGCGTTTAGTGAGGATAACAAGGATAGCTAAGCTGCATCCGCCAGCGAGTAATAGAGAACCGACGCCTTCAGATACAGATTTGCGGCCACCCATAAAGAACATAGTAGTACTGGATAGTTTATCAGTTAGCATTGCCGTAGCTATGGAGGCTAATGCCATAACACCAACTACGCCTTCCCAGGATAGACGGTAATTAAATGCAGCCATGTAAACAGCGCCAACATTTAATACGCACATTAAGATGAGCTCAAATAACATTTTTTCGAAGGTCATTTTATACTATGTATAAAGAAAATAAATAATTAAGTATAGTTATTATAAAATAAATGTACAATTTCTACAGTTTTTACAGAATATATATCATTAATATATTTATCTATTGTACTCTTTAATATATCAAGTCTCTGATCCCATTCTTTTTGTTTATTTTTATTGATAGTATATATACCTCTTTTATTTAAAACCCATGGCGATGTTACTATTTTATTATCAATATTGACATATTTATCTGGATTAAATCTAATCATAATTAAAGGCCTATGATTAATATCTTGTGATATTTGCATTAATCTTTTATTTTCACATATTGAATTATATGTTGAATGCTGATTTTCATCTATTTCAACTATTATTACCTGATATCCTAAATCTATAAAAATATCAGGTCTCCTTTTAGAACAACCATCATATATTGGTCTATCAATAATTATAGTTTTATCTTTGTATTTATTTAATAAATATTCTGATATTGATTTTTCTTTTGTTTTAAAATTTCTTAGATGTTCACTATCAGGAAATAAATTATAATAACAATAAAAACAATATCCATCATAATTTTTATTTGATACAATAGTATCGCATAAAAGTGTATTACATCTTTTATTAATTACATCAATCATATCATCTTTTTTATGTAATTTGCAATAT
>JACCEA011859066.1_pt1 | contig 22466 bp, 23 predicted proteins | sample 7449851 | NCBI WGS metagenome assembly JACCEA01 (sample SAMN15323453, study PRJNA562643) | freshwater metagenome | isolation source: river surface water | place: USA:Blue River Watershed | collected 2017-08-18 | reverse complement strand
GTCAATTCAAGTTACTACCGCCGTAACTAGATTGACGAATGTCAATTCAAGTTACTACCGCCGTAACTAGGCTAGCATAGCTAGACCGAGTTACAAGGGCCGTAACTAGATTAGCATAGCTAAACTGGCAGAAATAACTAAACTATCCGCTTAGTTATTTCTGCCAGACTGGCAGAAATAACTAAACTATCCGTTTAGTTCAGTCATCATTTGTTACACATCCTTATACGAATGTATAACAAAAATTGATTCCAATCATCTTATCCTTTGCGACAAAGCACTTAAGATGAAACACGATAGTGTATCCAGAGCGAACATGGTCCGTAAATCCGACAAGCAAAAGGGCTTTGTACCTCGGAAGAAGCGTGGGGGGTCCAATCATGATGATGATGAGAGTGTTGACAGCCGAGGAAATATTCGTGGTCTGATTGATTATGACTATGATTCTGAGGAAGATTCTGCTGAATTCACACAGGAGTCTTCTTCCTCTGGAAAGACTCCTAAGAGCCCAATCGCTCGTCGCACACGGAATGCACTAAAGAAGAATAAGACTGTTCGTCGTGGATCTAGTTCTGACGAGTCAAGTGAATCAGATCGTGAGTACTCTATGCGTCGCGAGTACCTAGAGCTGGAAGAAGAGAACCGCCGTGTACGTCAGCGCCAGCGCAAACTCAAGGACCGCCTTCATAAGCTACGCCGCAAGCGTGATGAAGAGGAAGAGCCTCGTCGTCGCAAGCGTCGTCAAGAGGAATCTGAAGAAGAGTCTGAAGAAGAGGACGAAGAGGAGACTGAAGATGAAGACGAGGAAGAGGAAGATGGCACTGTGGAAGAGGAGTCTGAGGAGGACGAGGAGGATGACGAGGACGATTCTTCTGAGGAAAGTGGTCGCTTCCATGGCATTACATTAAGTTTCGGTGGTGGTGATGAGAATGATCGTATGATCCCTAAGCGCCACAATATGAAGAAAGAATCAGCAGAAGTCAAAAAGTTCGTGAAACTTGTCACGGAGCCGAATGAGGAGGACACGATTGATGGCCAGATTGATCAGTTCAAGGCACTTCCTGAGGACAAGCGCAAGAAACTCCTAGATGTCCTTGAGAACCGTTATAAGAATCCTGCGACTGGCAATGCTCAGCAGAGCCTCATGTTCAAGATTCTCACGATGAATCTGCCCACAGAAGTTCAGTCTATGGTGCTCGGCAAGTACAACAGTCTCCAGCATCAGGATCCTAGTAGCAGCGAGTACTTCAAGCATCGCAATTGGCTGGAGAAGCTGACGAGCCTGCCTCTAGGAATCTATAAGGAACTTCCTGTAAAACTTGATGATGGAAGTGAAAAGTGCGGTGCCTTTATGGAACGTGCGCGCCGATGCTTAGATGAGGCCATTTATGGCCAGGATGAAGCCAAGCTCCAGATCCTCCAGTTCATCGGCTCTAAGATCACGAATCCTTCTGCACGCGGTATGTCTCTCCTGCTCGCGGGCCCTCCTGGTATTGGTAAGACGAGTCTCATCAAGACTGGAATTGCAAAGGCGCTAGAGTGGCCATTCCAATTCATCTCTCTTGGTGGTGACAGTGATGCAAGCACCTATGTGGGTCACCAACTTGTGTATGAGGGCAGTCACTGTGGTAAGATCGTAAATTGCCTCGCTGCAGCCAAGAGCATGAGCATGGTTCTGATGTTTGATGAGCTGGATAAGATCAGCACAACGCCCAAAGGTGAAGAGGTTCAGAACCTGCTTGTACACATGACGGATCCTGTACAGAATGGTGACTTTGAGGACAAGTATCTCAGTGGTGTACCGATTGATCTGAGCCGTGTCATGTTCACATTCTCAGCCAACGATCTGGGCAAGATTGACCGTGTACTGATGGATCGTATGATTGTGATCCAACTCCAGGGCTATTCTGCAAAGGAGAAGCTAGCAATTGCGGAGAACTATCTACTTCCAGCCGCACTGAAGGAGGTCAGTCTGGCTGAAAAGGTAGGAATCAGCAAGGATGTGATTCAGCACATCATTGAAAATTATGCCAAGGAGGAGAGTGGTGTGCGTGAACTCAAGCGCTGCATTGAGCAGATTGCACAGAAGGTGAATATGCTCCGCATGTTTAACACAAAGGAACTGCCGTTCCACATTAAAGATTTCACGCTCCCATTTGTGATGAAGAAGGAGCATGTGGATCTCTTCCTAAAGAAGAAGACTGTTACGGATGAGTCTGCTCGTCACATGTACACTTAATTGCGACGACGACCACGTGTCTTGCGACGGCTCTTACGAGCATTGCGTGTCTTACGGCGACCACCACCTGCCGCAGCCGCAGTATTGTTTGCCTTGCCCAGCACACTCTTAACTTCGTTGAGTCTTTGCTGGACAATCTCTAGTTGATTTTTCACAGGCTTGAGCGCATTATTCACTGCAGGAGATGAACCTGCGTTATTTACCGCATTTGCTGCCTTATTTACATTCTTCACCGCATTGTTTACTGCATTGTTGGCCTTCTTTGCTTCATTTTTAGGAATATCATTGATACTCCAGACAGTATTTCCACTATTATTTTTCTCATACCAATATAACGGCTTATTGGAATTATTGTTGCGATGCTTCTTCTTTGTCCAGCCAGAAGGAACGTTCTTGTTGTTGACCTTCTCAGACGGATCATTGCTAGCGTTTTCATTAGGTCCCCACCACTGACGTTCACCAGTACTCTTCTTGTGCCAATATTTGACCTTGGGATGATTATTAAACGTGACTTCCTCCCAATTAGGTTCTCCCTTGACCGATGTATTCGTTGTTTTCACTTTAACAGGAGGTGCCTCAAATGATGCAGGATTTCCTCCTGAATTACTTTTTGGTGCCTTTTTTTCTGTATTTTTTCCAGCCCAAACACCAGTTGAGTTTCCAAAACTCTCGTTATTATTGTTAGGCATCTGCCCTCTCTACTATTTCTTGGAAAAAGTAGGTTGTGAATAAGGCTGCACCTGTAGTGTTTGTGTGGGTTGTGCAGGAGTCTCCCACATGGTATCTTGTTTGGTCCGTTCTGCCTTCATTTGTTCCAACCGTTGACTCAATACATTAGACGCAGGAGTTGTAGGTGGACATGTCGGGCTTGCGCACCCCTTCCAACGATTGATCTTACACGACATGAATTCTACAAGAGTTTCCGAAACCAGTACGCACTCATCAGCGCGAGAGCGCCACCAATCAAGAACGTATTTCGTGGATTCGGCGGAGGCAAAGGCGCTTGTGTGAGCAATTTCGGAGCATAATACAGCGGATCCACACGAATCAACGCAACACGATCAGATGTCGCATTTAAATTTTTCACCTTCAAATAGAATTTGTTATTGCGTTCCAGGACAAACCCCCATGCTTTATTCAGCCCTAGGGTTGATGCAGCCGTTTCAGTTCCAAGTGTCTCAAGAACTGCCCTCAGATTTGGATGCTCTGAATCATGCGCACCAAGACCCACATAAATGTCAGGATTGTCCTTGAGTGTATTTAACGCCTTTGTACCTGACTTCTGATCGTATTCAACATCAGGAGTCATGTCATCCTTACTCGCTAGACTAGGATATTTTGGATACACGGTCTGGAGTTCCAGAACACGCAGACGGTCCTCAGGGGAGAGTTGAGGGAAAGGTGGCATTGCTGCTGACTTCTGATGGAAGCCATCTGCTCAATTTTTTCCTGATTTCTTCATGAAGACGATCCCAGGTTCCCTGATTGTCTAGCACTACATCAAACGGATAATTGTCCAACTGATGCTCCGTATAGGAATCCTGAACAACAATTGGCATAGCAGAACGATTCACTCGCACTTTTACAATTTCTACGTCCAACCCTAGACGACGAATCGTCTCCAACTCTTCAGGAAGTCTCCAGTCTGTAATTACATAGCGCTGAGGATTTGTATACTTGTCATTGATATGCTGCAATTCTTCATCCAAAATATCCAAACAAATCTGCCACGCAAAATATCCAGGATCCCCTCGCTCCCTGCGAATCTCCTGACCCCGCTGAATTAAATGCTCGCGAATCGTTTTTCCCTGAACAATCATCTGCTTTCCTTCTTGCGTATGCATCCATTGAAGTGGCACCTGAAGTTCCTGCGCAACCTGTCGCTTCAATGGATCCGCAAACGCCTTTCTATGAACACCATATCCGCGCAAAAGTTGCCCAACAGCATCTTTGCCAGATCCACTCCACCCACTCAACAAAAATACAATCATGGCTGGAAGTCTTCTCTCTGCCTACTTTAGATGGATTCCCCTCACGCGGTATACGTACAAAAATTGGTCTACAAATTGGCCATGGTTTTTCTCGTCGTCGGTGCGCTCAATTGGGGCCTTATAGGATTTAATCGCATAAATCTTGTGGAGCGTCTCCTTGGCAAAGGAACCGTATTAGCGCGGTCTGTGTATCTTCTTGTAGGTGTTTCTGCACTTCTCGTCGCATTCAATCGTGACACCTATCTGCCCTTCTTGGGTGAATCCGTATTCCCTGTTGGAATCATCCAAGACCAAATCCCTCCAGGAGCCACCCGATCCATCAGTGTAAATGTACAACCTGGCGCAAAAGTTGTGTACTGGGCCTCTGAACCTGGCGATGGCCGTCATGACTACAAAGTAGCCTATGGACAGTATCTCAACGCAGGTGTCGCAACTGCTGACTCGTCTGGACACGCTGTCCTCAAGGTCCGTGAACCTCAATCCTACAGCGTGCCGTTCAAGGGTCGTCTACAACCCCACGTTCACTTCCGTGTCTTTGATCACACAGGGTTCGTTGGCCGTATAAAAACAGTCTTCTTGGCCGATGGTCGTGTTGAGGGGTTCTCTGTCTAGGGGTTTAACGAAACATGAGAATGTATGTGCTGCCACCGTATTTCGGTCCATCAATCTCCGTAACAGTCTCATCATCATAAAGGTGCCACTTGTGCCATACAGGACTGAACACTTGGGCTGTATAGTGACCACCCATATGATGTCCATGATGATCCACAGTCGCGAAACACTTGTATTGCTTCTTGCGTGTCTCTTCACCTGATTCTTTGCTAAAGACCGAGTTGAAGTTAATTGGCTCACCATCATAATTGAGCGGTGCCATATCCTTGCCACCCATCGGCGTGAATCGTTTGAGTGTGACAATAAGCACCTTTGGAAGACGCCAAATACTTGTGCTCTTGGTAATTTTACATTTATTCTTACACGCCTCGCAAGTGTAATCGTCAATCTCCTCAGGCTTGAGTTCTGCTTGTACACACTCCAGAAGCGGTGCAATCTTCTTTTCATCGCGGAGTAGACTGACTTTGAGTACATTGAATGTCTCCCATCGCACCTGTATCTTTCCACAGCCATGGCACTTGATCAGAATCCTGTATAGACCAAAGATGAGATCCGTCAGAGGACTGTACTGCTTTTCAAATGCATCCTTCCATCCCTTGACGGCTTGAAGCGTCATGTACGGTAGAGACGCCTCGCGCGCAATCTTGATCTGAACCTCCTTCTGTGTTGCCATATACATCTGATCTAGCAAGTAGACCAGGAACTCGTGTGCATCCTGCGGTGTGCGGCGCACAAACTCTTCATAAATGGTGCCCTTTACAACCTGGCGGAGTTGATCAAAGAATCCAAGAGGGCGGACGTAGCCAGGACCTGTTCCAGCCCAGAGACTCTGAAGAAGATCCTTGTATGCATAGAGCACTTTTGCGTGAACCGAGTCCTTCTGCTTTACATGATCATCCACCTTGTTTTGTTTACAGAACAAGGTCCATTCAGGACAGTTCCTCCACGCTTGAAGAACTGAATTCATGTAGCATGTGTTTCCAAGATTTGCAAGGCCTAGTACACCACGCATTTGTGGGGGGTCTGACATGTGAGTTGCCTACCTAGAGAAAATTGATAATCCTTTAATTCAATTTTCTCGTGCGGAGAACATAGAATGACCGATCAATGCTGTGTATGTATTGAAACCTTTACCAAGCAGCCAAGTCGCAAACAAGCGAAATGCCCGTATTGTGATGTCAAGGCGTGTGTTGGATGTACACAACAGTACCTTCTGAGTATTACAGAGGATCCACACTGTATGGGATGTCGTAAAGCATGGTCCCGTGAAGTGATGGATCAACTCCTACTTGTGACGTGGATCAACGGAGACTACAAGAAGCATCGTGAAACAGTATTGACGGATCGTGAACGAAGCCGCCTACCTGCCGCACAGATCATCGTAGAACGTCAGAAATCGGCCAAGGAGCGGTATCCCATTCGCGACAAAATCATGGATAATATCCGAGAACTAGAACTACAAATCGCAATTCTGCGTTCAAACTATTATACCGAGTCTCGTCGGATTGAACTACTCTTGGCAGGTCAAGATCCCTTTGCTACAGGAACCGCGACCAAGGCGCGCGAGGAAGAGCGCCGTGTGTTTGTGATGCCCTGTCCTGCTGGAGATTGTCGTGGATTCCTGTCGCAGGCCTACAAGTGTGGTGTGTGTGATATCTATGTATGTCCAGAATGTCGTGAAGTTAAGGGCCTTCAGCGTGATTCGCCGCACACGTGTGATGCGAACAATGTCGCAACGGTTCAGAAAATGAAGAAAGAGTGTCGTCCTTGCCCAGAGTGTGGCGTTAGCATCTTCAAGATTGAGGGATGTGATCAAATGTTCTGCACTGCATGTAATACGCCGTTCAGTTGGACTACTGGCAAAAAGGTTGTAGTTGGTGCCATCCACAATCCCCATTACTTTGAGTATCTGCGCAAGGTGAATGGTGGGTCACTTCCGCGTGCTCCTGGAGACATTCCTTGTCTGGCTCTTCTTCCTGGTGCGTGGGAGTATGATCGCCAAGTCACACGCCGATTCATGATTGGTGGAATGAAGGAAACTACAGATCTCTATCAAGGTCTCATGCAGCTGACCCACATTCATGCTGTAGAGATTCCAGCAGTCACAGTCCGTGCTGAAGATCAAGACAATACAGACTATAATGTGGCGTATCTGATCAAGAACATTGATGAGGCACGATGGAAGCAGCTCATTCAGCAAAAGGAGAAGAAACGCATGAAGAAGGATGAACTTCGTATGCGCTATGAAGCCTTTGTAGCAGCGTGTGTGGACATCTTTGGACGTATCATGAATCAATCACGAAATCTGACTAGAACGGGCAAAGAAGAAACTGTACTCATGCAACGCTACATCAAAGAGACACATGAACAATTCACACAGATGGTCCAGATCTTCAATGAAAGTATGATGGAAATCAGCCGTCGCTACAAGTGTACAGTTCTGACGCTAGACTCAGCCTTCAAACGTAATAGGACCAAGTTCACCACTGGCCGTAAACTCACAAAGAAAGACAAGAAGACTAAGAAGGCCAACGATGCAGAGTCCCTCTCAGATTCTAGTTCTGACGACGAGTCCCCGCCTCAGAATCAGATTGTAAAGACGTAAGTGGTCACGGAAAATTTGACCATCTTCTTTTTTAGCTGTATGGCAGGTCCAGAATGAGTCTCCCTCGCTACGAAACGGTATATGGTGTACATTTGCTAGACGATCTTCACAACTTCTTCCCCGCTATCCTTTACAACCCTTCACGATTCAACAGTTTCCATGATATGATGAACTACTTTCAGGTTCAGATGACAAATCAGTTTAATACCTTTAATCGTGGTACTCGTCAATATCTACAGAGCATTAATCCAAATGCGATGCACAGCAACTATACAACAATCCCTCCTCTCTTTCCCCGCACGACGACCAATTACACCCGCCAGACGACTGCTCCTCAAGTACCGATTGTGATGGAAACAGAGACATACGACATCACCTCTCTTCTAGGAATTCCCGCACCGAGTACAGAAGGAGGAAATCTACTAGCCTCTCTTCTTCAGGCCATCCGACCTCCAGGAGCAGCAGATCCTTTCGCACCTGTTATCGTAGCACCTACAGTGGAACAAATTAGCATCGCATCAAGTCTTCGTTCTGCTGTCGTGGCCGACGAACAATCCACATGTGCCATTTGCCAAGAAACCTACACAGAGGGTCAAGCGATTCGTCGCATCACCCACTGTGGTCATGAATTCCACATCAATTGTCTAACGCCCTGGTTTGAGCGTAATGTTCATTGCCCCGTGTGCCGCTATGATATTCGTGAGCATGTCAATCCTGTAGCCTCACAGAGCAATAGTGCCTAGATTGCTCGGCAGCTCGCACATGTTTGTACTCCAGTACTGCTCAATCTGCTTCATCTGTTTTTCTTCGTTTTGGGAAACCAGATTGATCGTCACACCCTTGCGACCAAAGCGACCAGCACGGCCAATGCGGTGGATATAATTGGACACATCCAGAGGAAGCTCAAAATTAATCACCAGACTGACCTGCTGCACGTCAATGCCGCGAGCCAGGAGATCCGTGCTAATCAGCACACGCACACTGCCCTTGCGGAAATCATCCATACGCTGCTTGCGCTCATCCACACTCATCTCACCATGAATACACTCCAGCGTAAACTTGGCATCCTTCATCTTCATCGCCAGCCACTCGGCCTTTTGGCGCTTATTGCAATAAATAATCGCCTGATTGATGGCCAGCTGGCTATAAATATCACATAACACATCAAACTTCCAATCCTCATTCTGAAGCGGCACATAATACTGCTTGATACCCTCTAGCGGCACCTGGTTGCTCGCAATGAGAATCCGTACAGGGTCGCGCAGAATACCATCCGTGAACTTGACAATATCAGGAGGCATTGTCGCAGAAAAGAGGCACACGCGCGTCTGATCAGGGAACCCCAGCTTCAGAATCTCCATCACCTGCTCCTGGAAACGATCCTCTAGCATCTGATCCGCCTCATCCAGAATTAGAACACGAACGTGCTCACGATTCAGAGAACCACTGTAGCAAAGATCGTAAATACGACCAGGAGTGCCTACAAGAAACTGGCAACCGCTCTTGATCGCCTGAATATCTACACGGCGAGGATTACCACCAATCGCACAATGGGACTTGATATTCATGTACTTGCCAATACCAGTTACAACCGTATGAATCTGCTCCGCCAGTTCATGAGTCGGTACAAGAACCAGAACCTGAACCTGTGCCAGAGACGGGTCCACACGGGTCAGAGACCCGATGGTAAACGTACCTGTTTTTCCAGTACCAGACTGGGCCTGTGCCAGAACATCCCGACCCTCCGCAATGGGAACGATTCCACGCTTCTGAATTTCAGAAGGCTTCTCAAATCCAAAAGAGAACACGCCACGCAGAAGTTGGTCCGGTAGGTTCATCTCATCAAATGCATTAAACACTTGAACCTCCCCACTCCGCTCCACAGGCGCACTATCAGCTAGACTCGTCATCTCTCTAGGGTTAGTAGTGCGGTACTGTTTAGACTCTTTAGCGCACCCTGGTGGAAAAATTGACGGACTAAAAGCGCTAGCATGGAGGTAGAGAAGACACAATGGCTGATGAAGATGGTGGTATGGATGCGGTAGCAGATATTGAGGAGGAGCTTGAGGAGCACGAGGAGGAGGAAGAAGAAAAAGATGAGGAGGGTGGGAAACGTGAAGTTGCCAAAGAGAGTCGCGCTCTCAAGTTTCTTCTAACGCATCACCCAGAATGTCGTGTAGACTATCGTCAAGATGTGCTTGCGAAACTCCCTCTTGCAGCATATCCCCCAGACAATGGTCGTGATCCGAATCACAAGACTGTTCCGTTCTTGACCCTCTATGAAAAAACAAAGGTAATCGGCTTTCGGGCCAACCAACTTGCCAAGGGTGCGCGCCCTCTCATCAATAAAGCAGATTACCCTCATGTTATTGATGTTCTTGAGATTGCACGCATTGAACTAGAGCAACGTCGTCTGCCGTTTATTCTGAAGCGGCCTCTGCCAGATGGTACGTACGAGTACTGGAAACTGAATGATCTGATGATTCTTTAAGAAATATACATATATATTCTACTAAAATTATTTTATGTTAGTAGAATGAATGTCCCAATTCCCGATGACATTCCTGAGGAATTGAAAACACGAATTCAAGAGAGATTCGCAAGAGTAAATGCGATGGCACATGTGAGAAATAATTTGAAACGCAGAGTAAAACTACAAATTATTGAAGATGATACGGCGTCATATCGCCGTGCTGAAGCAGCAAGACAAGAACAAGCACGAATTCAACGCCAAGCTGAAGTGCAGGAAGTGTTTCGCCAAGCAGTCCAAAATGAAGATTATGAAGTTGCTGAAGACGCGATTGCTCATGGAGCAAATCCAAATCATGAAGATCCATATACAAGAAAACAGCATATTTTATTCACAATCACAGAGCCAAATCTTATTCAAAAAATAGAATGGCTTGTTCAACATGGCGCCAATATCAATACAAAAAACTATATAACTCGCGATACTATTCTAGAAACTCTTTTACTTATAGCATCTGTACCTATACTGGAGCGCCTCGTCGCATTAGGCGCTGATATTCAAGTCAAAGATCCAAATGGTGATTCTCTATTACATGAGGCCGCAAAACGCAGCGATGATATTGCATTATTAGAGTTTCTTGTCAGTCATGGAATTCCAATAGATGTAAAAGGATGGGAAAAAGATACACCACTTCATGCAGCCATATTTCATGGAAATCCTACAGCGGTTCGTTGGCTCCTAGAGCATGGCGCAGATGTACATTATAATTCACGAGCGGGTTGGGGGCAAGGATGGGGAGGACACAATTATTTTCATGATTTAGACTTGTTTGGTAAGTGGTTTCCAGATAGAATATCTACGAGCAAAGAAATTGCTGAAGCCCTCTTGGATCATGGTCTTGAATTTCAGCACCTTATTGATGGAACACCTGGGATTCGCCAAATCCAAGTACCACTTTTTAGAGAATTTCTTATAGGTGAATTAGCCAAGAGAGGACAGCGTCGCAATACCGAACAGAAGCTGAGAAATGTTGAGGCTGCTGAAACATTTATGAATGTACGCAGAAGTATCCCTAATGATGTTGGTTCTGACATCATGTCATACCTGACTGGAATAAATCGTCGTAGCATGGGACAGCAGCGAGCTGCCCTAGAAAAACGGGTGAATACTCTTACACGGAGACCTCGCTACACGGCATCTGCACTTGGCGGGGTAAATACGTCTCTGTTCCAAGGTGGAAGACGCCAGAGACGGTATCGTAAAACTCGCCGTGCTTAGAAAATCCGAATTCGTTTCGCAGGTTCCCTGTATAGAGCGTGACTAGGCGTTACATTGAAACATTCATACCAGTCGTCAAATTGGCATACAATGTTATTCACACGCGCAATGGGTGGCGCATGAACATCCATAAAGAGGCTCTGAAGCGCCTTTTCTTTGCGCTCCTTGGTGCGCCAACTCACTGCGAAACTGATAAAAAAGTCGCAGAGTTCCTTGTGACGAGCCTCTCCCTGAATATTTTGTTGGTCCAATCGGCGTTTGAGCGCTGACAGAGCAATATCTACACCACCCAAATCAGCAATATTTTCGCTCAGAGTCAATTCACCATTCAACGTATGCCCAAAATACTTGGTCTCGTTGAACAATTCTATCAAAGCCTTGGCCTTTTTAAGATATCTAGATCTCTCTTTGCGTGACCACCATGGATTGCGATTTCCATGTTCGTCATAATCTTTTCCATCATCGTCAAATGCGTGACAGATTTCATGGCCAATTGTTGCACCAAGTCCGCCGAAATTCCAGCCATCTCCTGCAGCTACATGGAAAAATGGCCAGCGCAACATTCCAGCAGGTAAAATCAGACGATTTCCTTCATTGTAATAATACGCATTGACAGCAAAGACAGCATCGTCCCATTCCAGCGGATTTAATTTTGTATCTATCTTTTTCATGTCGTCTTTGAAATCCAGGTAGCCAAGTTCAAATACATTTTGCAGCAAATTGTCAGGATGCAGCTGAGTTGAATCATCCACAGGAGATTGTTCAGGATATGCTACACCCAAATAAATGCTATCCACCTTTCTTCCTGCTTTTTTCCTGGTTTCAGGAAACAACCATGCAATAGACTCAGCTCTCCGTTTCGCCTCATCTTTGATTTCAGTCGCAATAGATGTGGCCTGCTGCTTTATTTCTTCAGAGACATGTGACTCTAAAAACGCTTCTCCCAAAGATGCCGTCAGCCACTCTTGTGCAAGACGCAAGGCCAATCGTTTTTGGGGAACCTTTTCACGCTGACCACGAAGACGATGGCCAAACAGTTCAAATTCCATATCGTCAAATGGTGGAGGTAAAATAGGCAGCGCATGAAGCAGCGTTTGTCCAGCAAACAGCATTTTCCAAGTGTCAATTGTAAACGTACGAAAGCAGCGATTTACATAGGAAATATAACTTTTGCTGAGAATCAAACATTTTTGTGTATTAAACTGCGATGGGCTCCATCCCATGCTAGACTTCATAAGAGTATCCCAGGGAATCGCTGAAAACTGAGATTTTAGCTGACTTCCTGTAAATACAAGTTCATTGTCGTCTCTACTCTTTATAATTTCAGCTGCTGTTACTGTTTCCAGACCAATAAGACGATCCAGTCCCTCAATATGAAATGTTTTACCCAATTGTTTCAACAATTTTCCATATGCTACAATTGTACGCTGCTTGGATGGACTATCAATATGATAATAGTGTAAATCTGGAAGGCCTAAATTTCCATATGCAATCGTAAATCGCAAAACATCGCTTTTGGATTCCATAGGAGATACAATAAACATCAAGAGTGTAGGTATACCATGTTTCAGCAAATCGGCCATTGTAGATGCGACATCATCTAAATTACGAATACACTGATACGAAGATAAGAGTCGTTCCACAAAGTCAATATTGTTCTTTTGATTCGGCGTATTCAGTGCGGATTCTGCAAGTGTTCCAAGCAAATAGGTTGTAGGAGGTAATGATTTGTTGGATTTTTGCCGAACTTGCATGCGTGCATCTGTCAAAATCCGCATAAGCTCTTCATTCACAATATCTTCTATTTCTTCACTGACTCCATAGCTACTTAAATACGGCGGCATCTTCACGTGTCGTAACCAGTTTCCATTCACAAACTTGTAGAAATCATTCCCTGGTTGAATGGTTGTCTGTGGGGGTGGAAGAGTTGGTTTTAAAGGAACGTCATTCATCCCTCTCCTAGTAAGACCGGGTCAAAATAGCACTTGACCGTCGGGCACACTTGGTCTAAAGGGTAATAAAACTACCACGTAGAATGGAATCTCTTGACTCTCTGTTTCATGTTGTGCGCAACCGTCCTCTGCCGAAGGAACCTCTGTCATTTTTCCAGTACAAGCAGGGCAACCGCCTATTTCTGACCGTGACGGATTCCACAGATGTCTGGGAGGATGATCTGATCATCGCTGAGCGTCTGTTTGCGGATATGGTTGTCTTGCCCTTTGTCAAGGGATCCGCTGGAGCTGACCATACTGCGATGATGTCTCAGGTACAGGATATTCTGAAGCAGCGGATGAAGTATCCTAATGTAAAGGATGACCCTCGTTTGGAGAAGATTGCCAAAACGTGGGTGCTTGGCAATAAGGTACGTGTTGGACCTCCTGCTGATTCCATTCTTGGAGTATCTGAAAACAGTGCAGCAGAGTGTCTGGCTTCTGTATTCAAAGAGGTCAAGTCTGAAGACTCTGTAATTCACTTTATGAAGGTGGAGGTCAATGGCGGCGCGGAGCGCCAGTTTGTGTACAAACTGTTGGACAATGGTTTTCGCCCGAGCCTTCTGCTTGTACGTTGGTCTCATGATGTAGATGACAATGTGCCTACTGCACACTGTGTGGGCCATCTTCTCAATTCAGGATACTGTCTAGTTTCCGTTCATGAGGGGTATTCTCTATATCACTTTAATGACCAGGTGCTATATGACATTTGCAGCATGAAAGTTCCCAGTCTGAAGAATCCGATCATGGACAGTCTACTGAAGGCGGCATCCGAATTCCAGGACACGCAAAACACATCAGAAGGAAAAAATTGACTCCACATTTCTCACTCATACATAGCACAAGAGAGATGAACAACACCTACATCCCTGAACGCCTACGTGAGCCGATCCCGCTGGTGAGCCACCTCCCTGGGATTGACCCAAACGCCAAGTACACCTACAAGAACGTCTTCTTCGGCGCTGACCGCGAGTATGCGGATGATGAGGGCTGGATCAAGGTGACCCGTCACAAGCGCCCCAACAAGAACCGCAAGAAGAAGTCTCAGGAGTAGATTCAGGGAATTCACTCATGAAAAAAGGTTATTTTTTACATGGCAATTTATTTACTGACGCCAGTGATTGCCACAGTTGATACAGTTGATGAACTTGGTCATAGGTTCATCCGCTGAACGTGTCTGCATCTCATAGAAGGTACACTCACGCTTGTGGCAACGACCGCACTTGAACATATCTGTGACCATCGCACGATTGCCTTCCAGCTGACGCTGCTCACGAAGTTGCTGCTGTTCACGGAGATTTGCATAGAGTGTGGGAGAATAGTCCATGACATTTAGCGTTGTAAATGTACTCATGGTGATATCCTTTTTTATAAGTTTTTGAAGAAGTGTTGATGCATTCTGAACATAAGATTTCGGATCCAAGTTGCTCACAATACGACGCACAACCATTTGATAGAGGCTCTGAAACAGGGAATTCTCAAAGTGTTTGAACACCTGACGCTGAGTTGACTCCTTGAATGCAATCGTGAGAATTGCTTGTTCCAGTTCTGCCAGGAACTTTTTTGTGCAAGACGGTCCGAGAAACTTGGTCAATAGAGCAAGTGTCTGCTGACGAGCAAATGCCTCTTGTCCAGAAGCACTTGCTAGGGGTACAACCTGATCTAGTTCTACAAGGGTAGTCTTACGCAGAAGGGCTTGCTGCTTTGCACGACCTGTCTGCTGATTTGCTGCAACTGACTTGGCCGCCTTTTTCTTCGGTGCCGCCTTTTTCGCCACAACAGTTCCTTCGTCGTCATCAACTTCTTCTTCATCAGCTTCTACTTCATCTTCTTCATCCTCTTCTTCTACTTCATCCTCTTCATCCTCTTCCTCATCTTCAGGAACTCCTTCTTCCTCTGCTGCCTTTTTCTTCTTCTTTGCAGCAATTTCTTCTTCAGTTTCTTCCTCTTCAACCTCTTCAACCTCATCCTCTTCCTCCTCATCTTCATCATCCTCCTCATCTAGATCCTCAAATCCACCAAACGCCTTCTGGTAGAATTTCTCATACTCGTCTGGACCAAAGTTGACAGGAGCTGACCATGCATCTTTACTCGCAATCAGCACAATATCTCCAAAGTATAGAGTCTGATCTAGCGGAGGAGGCAGATCATGCTTATTCTCCGTACCCGCTTTACCTTCATCATAACCAAACAGGGTCAGAGTTAGTTTCTCATACGGATACGAACCAAGAATGGAAATCTCAGTCTTTTTCTTGACAAGTTTCTGAATATGATCTAGCGTCAAGGGCTCCGTTTCTTTAGAGTCCTTGAGCTTGATCTTCTTCGTCTCACCCTTGGCCGTAAGGAGTACACCGTATACAGGGGGCATTCTGATGTCTACCCGCACTACTCGCTTAAATGCGGATCAATTTTTACTTGTAGGAATGACTGCTCTTCTACGCGTCTATTGGAATCGCAAGAGACGTGAAGAAGAAGGTGGTACACCCATTTCAGTAGATCGTTGTGATGGTGGCTGGTGGTATAGTCAACAACTAGGTTCTACACGTGAATGTGTAGAAGTGCTTACAAGGATTCCTCTTCCTTCTGGGGGGATGGTTGAGATTCTTCGCCCACTTCACGAGAATCTTCTTGAATCGTCGCCATGGGTTGAGCATCAGGCTTGGACTCAGGTTCGGGCTCAGAGACAGACGGTACTTCTTCAACGGGAGGGGGAGGACTTTGCATGTCTTTCTCTTCCGGCTTTGGCGATGGAGGCAGCGCAGGAGCAGGGGCGGGAGCAGCGGGCTCAGAAACAGGGACAGTCTCATTCTCTTTGGGAGAATATACTATCACGGGCTCAAGCACCTTGGGTAGCACAGGAGCTGGCTTCCCTGCGCACTGAAATGCAAGACGCACTAGCGACCAGCATGTCTTCTTCGCTTTTCCAAGGTCCAACTCACCACGCGCAGCCTTCACGGCAACATCAATCACGTCAGGAAGAGTCTCTCTCGCAAACTCGCCCGCAAGTTGGACACGCTTCTCAAACGCAACCTTCTCGTCACCAGAGAGGCCCGCAGCGACCTCAGAAACAACGCGCTTCAGAGCCACCTGGACAACCGAAACAACCAGCTCCTTCTTTGCAGGGCCGCTCAACCCTGCAATCCGGTTCACTTTGCTCGCCAACAGACCTCCCAACTGAACAACCTCCCCGAAAGTCACCTCACCGTCCTCAAGGACAGCAAACGCAGCATTGACCAGTTCATCAAATAACTCCTTACCCGCTGCTTCTGCGGGAGTTGGCGCTGACATGGTTCTACTAAAGCATTCGGAAAAGTGGCGACATGTATTTTTGAGCACAACTTCAGATGTGGGTTAGACTTGTTCTGGGATTCCTTCTGGCAGTCGCTGCTTTTTTCATCGTTCGCTACTTTAATGTAGAGCCTTATGCGAATTACGCAGAAGTTGTTTCTACACCTGGCTCTGGACCGCTAAAGCGTGAGCCTCGCCCTCGTGGAAATATGGCTGTCAGCGCTGGTGGACCCAACTCACCAAATGTAGCAGCACCTCCAAATATGCCTCCTGTCCGTGTCCCTGCTCCAGGTGCCGCAGATCCATATGCTGTAACAACAGAGGCTGCAGATGCTCCTGAGAATCTGCGTCATCCTGAGCGCAGCTTTGGACCTGGTGTAGAACCTGCCGATAATTCCATCGGTGAATCTGCAGGACTTGCAGGGTCTCCTGCCATGAGCGCCCAAGCATTCCAGCAATTCAGCCCTGAACAGGTAACAAGCGGTGGTGCCTTTTTCGGAACTGTCGCACCCATGGAAGATGAAAATCCCAATTACTCGGCGTTCTAAAAATTGATTGCTGGAGGATATAAACATCTTGTGCGAAGAAGAGATAGTGAAATGTTAAACTACAAATCTGTGCGCTCTTCAGCTCCTCAGATTCGTAGTAACCCCGCACTACGTCATGTTGGCCCCAAATCAGGAATTCCTGAACTATTGGCAAAACTGCTGGAACCAACCCCTCTTCCATTTCCCACATTTCAGTTGGTCAAAGAGTCTACGCAACAGGTTTTGGAGAAGCAACAGTATTATGCATGGGTCCGTCCTGCACATCTTCGTGCTCAATGGCTTGTCCTAGCACATGGACTTCCCTTTCTCATGATGGATTCACGTGACAAGTCACGTCTCAGTAGTCTTCGTATTCCCTTTGATCCTGCAAGTGTTCAGAAACATGGTCCGATTGTACTTGAAGGCGCATGGGATGCTCAAGAGCATATTCTGTGGATCTGGGATGTTCAGGTATGGGACAAACAAGTTGTATGGGATCGGCTCCCTTACAGCAAACGATGGGAAATTGTAAAGCAGGTTGTTGGACAGATCCTAGACTGCGGTCACCCAATGTCTGACGCAGAAGTTCAAGTTCCTACATGGGAGACTCTTGAAGCTATCCGAAGCCGCGAGTCAATTGATTGTGCCTACAGTATTGACTTTCAGCCCGAAAAGGCTGGCATGCGCAGATCTATCTTTGTTCTGCCAAATGACAATGTAAAATACAAACCTCAGACGCATCATGAGCGCAAACAACAAGCGAATCAAGTTGTCCATACAGGATGTGCAATTGTGGATGATCCAGACGACCGTCCTAAGCCTCAACACAAGCCACGTGATCAGCCTCAACGAGATCAAAAGCCCAGGGAGCAGAAACCCAAGGAGCAGAAACAAGAGGGCGAACGTCAAGCAACACTCAAAAAGGATACGACAAGTAAACTTCCTGATTCATATCGCCTCACAGCAGAGGACGGTACGGATCTTGGTCTCGCAGCAGTACGAAGCTTAGGCATGAGCAAAGAACTCCGCGAAGTACTTAGTGTCGCAGAGTTTGTAGTGGTTACTGTGCGGTGGTATGAGCCGTTTCAGAAGTACGAAGTGCGTCAGATTCATACGTAAGTAAAACACGTCTCGCACTCTTAATTCGCTCAGAAGTACGTACACATTCCCCAGACATGTGCTCAAACCGTTTTTTCCATGTCTGTTTTTCTCGTTTTGCTGTGCTGCGACTCGTTAAATCCAAAAAAGGGAGACGAATTTGACCTAGTTCAAAGTGTTCTGATGCTGCAATGATCGCATCTTTTGAACGGAGCCACTTGGCAGGTGTATCGTATGTTTTTAAGAGTTGGCTGAGAAACGCATAAGTAAAGGCAGCGCGTTCTAGAGTAGCTTCTTGGCTAATGACAAGCGCAGTTAAAAAGAGTGTTCTCCATGAAGATTGAGATGTAATACTGATTCGTCTACGACACAGAGGACAACTACGGTGCCTAGCGAGCCAAATATTCAAACAAATTGCGTGAAATGTGTGGTTACAGCGACGTGGTTTCACAATTTGATGTAAGGATCCCATGTCTTCATGACAGATGGTACATGTTAATGCATCATCCGTCATACCCCTTCTTCTAACAGAGTCGGCCAATTTCTTTAGTATGCTAGGAGTAGGAGAGATCTAGGATGAATAACGCTTCTAGACAACGTCGTTCATCACGTCGCAGAGGATGCCGTCGCAATAGACGCATCATGTACGGTGGTGCTGGAATGGGCTACAATTTTGGTGCACCCGTCGCTGGACAACACATCATCAATAACTACGATGGAACGGTTCAACCGTATGCAAGCTGTAACGAAGCTACCCGCCCTGGTTTCTTAACAGGATCTGCTGCGGCAATTAAGGGTGGTCTTCCCGGATTCGCAGGAGGAGGCCGCCGTCGTTCCAACTCTATGCCTGCTCTGCCTTTGATAGGTGGCCGTCGTTCCGAGTCCGCCGTGGCTAACTTTAAGGGACAAATGGGTGGACGCTATGGATTTGTTCCTCAAGTGGTAAATGGTGTGGGTATTATGGAGCCGCGGTACACGGGTTGTGGTGAGGGTCTCGCGGCCGTACAAAACCCTTTGAACAAGGACGCAGGATTTCCTGGAAGTGTTCTGACAGCACCTCCTCCTCAAGTCCCCGTACCAACTCCCATGAAGGGAGGTCGTCGCCGCCGTGCGTATACACAGCGCGCTGGTGGATCTTATGCTGTAGATGCGATGGTCTATGAGGCTCCTCGTAGTGGCTACAGCCATGTCCCCAGCAATTCAGCGGGTGGCAATGCGGGAACACTCGCCGACGGTAAGACACCCTTTTTGGTCAACGTTCCCTATTCAGCACAGCCCGCACCTTCTTCAGCATGCTTGAAGACTGGTGGTGGCCGCAAGAGCCGTCGCAAGGGACGCAAGAGCAAAAAGAGCCGCAAGGGAACCTACCGCAAGAGAAAGTGAGTACATAGATAGAGATGGCTAATTGGCGTCCAGTTGGAGGTTTGACAAATGCGGAAGTAAAGCGCATTTTTGAAACACATATCTATACTCCACCTGTGGCAGCAGGAAGTGTTGTTCCAGGAACAGTACCACCTGTTGAAATTCCTGCCTTGACAGAAGCTCAACACATTCCCAATGCTGGATACCGAAATATAAGGGGTGCGCAAACTGTTCAAGAATCAAAAGCACTGATACCTAAAAAATTCACGTTTTCTAATGAAAATATCGCAAAATCAGAGGCAGCCGCGGCCGCAAGAGCATCTGGTGCTGGTGCAGCAATGCAAGAAGAGAAAAAGAGAAAACGTCATTCACGTCGTAATCGCAAGAACCGTAAAACACGCAGAACTCGTCGCTAAGCATCCTCCACAATCATACAGCCACCCTGGACCTGTTTCGGCTGCTCCGCGTCACTAGAATCTTCCGATGTTTCTTTGGAAGCATAGGATTGCGTCACAATCTTGTAGCCACAAGCCTTGTAAAAGGCTCGTCGCTTCCTCCACTGTCCCTGATACATCCCATGACTGTCCACAACATCCACAATCAATGGCATCACCTTTCGTTCACTCGGCCGTTCACGAAGAATACGACCGACCGACTGTTCTACCTTTTTTCTCGGACTGGCAAGAATCACTGTATTGAGAGACTTGATATTCATCGCCTCTGATGCCATCGCATACGATGCCAAGAGCACTTGTGCATCTGCTCCAGCACGATCTCGCACAGCCTCCTTCATGCCTCCAATATAATAGCCAATATCAATCAATAGACTGTGTTCATGAAGTCGCTGTTCAATGTCTTCTAACTGTTTGATCCGCTCCGCCAGCACAAGAATACGCCGCCCAGGTTCCTCCAATAGTTCCAGAATCTGATCTGTGATCCACTGATTTCTCTCTTTGCATTCTACGACTTTTGTCAGAAGACGTGCGAGAACAGGTTCACCCTTGTAATCTACAGGAATATCGCTATAGGATGGATCCTCTAGATGAAACTGAAGAGCCTTGACTGAAACCGTCGTATCTGCCTCACGACGCTTTTCCCAATACGTCGGCTTTCCAAGATACCATTCAAATACTTTTGTTAAACCATCGTCGCGTGTGGGTGTTGCTGACAGTCCTAGCATATACTTGGTCTGAACCTTCAAGAGGGCCTGGCTAAAGTTGGATGCGCCAAGATGGTGGCATTCGTCAAAGATGCTGAATCCGTATGTTTTAAAGGTGCCTTCAGGATATGTCTTTTGAACGAGACTTTGAATCGTACAGATCGTACAGTCGTATTCCTCTGGATCTACTTCTGCGCGCGGCCCTTGGAGAATTCCAATACGAAGTCCAGGGAAGAAAGACTCCATTTCACCCTTCCACTGATTCAAGAGAAATTCCTTGTCTACAACGACGAGAAATCGTTTCCCAATTCGTGATGCGATGGCAAGAGCCATAAAGGTTTTGCCTTTTCCACAAGGAACGCAAATGAGACCATTACAATCCGCATCTACAAATGTTTTAATGATCCCCTCTTGATAGTCAAAGGGTTTCCCTGAAAATTTGGCTGTTGGAGGTAATGAAATTCCCTCCGGCATTGCATCGGCCAATTCAGGTCCAAACTTGTCCCTTGCCCAGTGGCGAGGAAGATAGACACGGAGGGGACTTTCATGGTAGACTGCGAAGGATTTCGCAGGTGGTCCACGTGTCATTGTCTTTGGTGCGACAGTGAGATCTATGCGAATCTGCTTGAGTTGCTCTGGTGTCAAGGTGTCTTTTCGGATCGCATATCCTCTTGATGTCAAGACGCGAGGAATTTCATTTAGTGTTGTCATGGTTCGCTGCTTCAATCTAAGTAGAGAAACCTAATCAATTTTAGCCTCGCTCAAACAGAGAATGGCACCGCGCCTACCCCCCATGACAAAAACAACGAGTTCATTGCTCATGGTAGCACTGGCATTTGTAGTAGTCCCGTATTTGCCTAGATCAGTTCTACTGTTGGTTGATTTCTGGCTTGTTCGCCTCGGTCTCTTGGCCCTTGTATTGGCCGCTGCCTATGTAAGTCCTGTTACGGCAATTGGAACCTTTGCTGTTGTTGCACTCTTATTCATTGAGCGCAATAAGGCAAAAGTGAAGACACTACGTCGTGCGATGTCTCAGAGTGACATGGAGAGTCCTGCCATTGCGAGCATTGTAACTCCTGACACAGCACCAGAGCAGCCTGACTTTGAGGAACCCACAAAGGATTATCATCCCTTCTTTCCTCAAGAAGATTCTGGAGACAATATGTTCCATGCTGTAGACGAATCTCAGGATACAAAACAGCCGCTAGAAACGGAAACAGTGAATGGATCTGATAAGGCGATTCACCAACTGTTTGATTGGGTCAAGCCAGAGATGGCACAGGAGTGAACACACAGTGTGTCTAATACGATTGGGAGCAGACCAATTGTATTAGAGGTTTAGTTTAATATGAGGATTCCTATTTGTTTTTTCAACAACAGTAAGAGATTTAATTTCATATGGCCTTTTGTTGTAGGCAGTATGATTGTCTCGCAGAGCGATCAATTCTGTAAGAAGCCTATTTTGTTTGGTTAGAAAGACGTTTGTTGACTCACCCGTATTCCATTGGAGATGCGTAAAGATGCGTACCTTCCTGCGAACATCTTCCAAAAGTTCCTGCTGTTTTGCTGTGATAGAGGGTGAAATCCGCAACGAGTGTCGCATTTGGTTGTCTACCTGAACCCTCGTGATACTATCTGTTCAATTTTATCTTGCCGCTGATTACGACGACGCAGAATAAATATTGTCACTCGCATTGACACCGTACAATTTTTCATTATTTACAGAAACATATTTGAGAGATCCAGGAAGTTGACGCCAATTTCCTGATTCCAAATCATCCTTACAGTAAATATTATCAAATTTGTTGACTCCGCAGACAATGCTACCATCCATGTCTACTTGTTT
>JACCEA010022040.1_pt1 | contig 22467 bp, 21 predicted proteins | sample 7449851 | NCBI WGS metagenome assembly JACCEA01 (sample SAMN15323453, study PRJNA562643) | freshwater metagenome | isolation source: river surface water | place: USA:Blue River Watershed | collected 2017-08-18 | reverse complement strand
TTGCATTGGTGCGCTGCTAGCTGCTGCATCGCTCTGATTGGCTGGATAGGCTTGCTGATCTATAGATGCTTGATCTATAGGTGCTAGTGCTATGGCGTTGTCGGACTCAGCAGGCGATGAGCTCGTAGCATTTATCACTTGGGTTTCTGCTGACCCATTGGTGGGTGTACTGCTGCCAAACGCAGAAGTGCTGCTGTTCGTTTGATTGCTGATTGGATTATTAAGCGGCTTATTTGCTGGAAGTTCGATAAACCAATCTGCTGTAGCCAGCATTAATTTGCCAATGGATGAGGGGCGCTCGGTCGGGGCTTTCCCCTTCGCGTAAAAAATGCTCATGCCGCACCAGAGGAGGGGCAGAAATAACAGGAGTACTACGACAAATGTAATGGGGCGATTGTTGCTGTGATAAGACGAGTTAAATTCAGTGATATGTTCTTCACGGCTAATCTGCGTTGGTGCATGCTGTTCGTTAAAAAAGATCTCCGTAATTTTGGTGGCCGGACGTGAATAAAAACCACGACTTGGACTCCAGCGCAATGCGCGAACTCTATTCCAGCGCCAGCGCACCGCATTGACTGTGGCAGACACAAGTGCTTTGGCGAGGTTCACCACGGTGAGGTCTGCTGGATGTGCGGCGGTAGTGGTCACAGTAGAGCGTTGGTTTTTTTCCAATTCGTCCAGTGCGGCAATCAAATCGCGTCCGCGTTGAAAACGCTGTTCCGGGTCCTTTGCCAATAGCTTTTCCAGGATTTTTTGGTAAGCCAAATATTGCATTGGCAACTTGGGAATTGGTGCACTGATATGTTTAAGCGCGATAGTGACGGCTTCGTCGCCCTGATAGGGCAAAGTGCCGGTCAGCATTTCATAAAAGACGATACCGAGGCTATAGAGGTCCGAGCGGCTATCAACCGTAGTGCCTTTGGTTTGTTCAGGGCTCATGTAATGAGGTGTGCCCACCACAGTGCCCACGTGCGTCATGCGCGAATTGTTCGCCAAGCCACGCGCAACGCCAAAATCGGTGAGCACGGCGGAATTATCGGAACGGAATAAAATATTCTCCGGTTTAATATCGCGATGGATATAGCCTTTTTCGTGCGCATGATCGAGTGCGCCGGCAATTTCACGCGTAATACGGATGACTTCTTCGCCACTCAGACCTGTGCTCATTCGATCGTGCACCGAGCCATTCGGCAAATAGTCCATGGCGATGTAATTCAAATCTTCGTGGCGGCCGATATCGTAAATGGCCACAATATTCGGGTGAGACAGTTGCCCTACGATAGTTGCTTCGCGTTGAAATCGTTCGCTGAATGCCGGGTCGCTATTGAGCTGCGGATTCATTACTTTAAGTGCAACCACACGCCCCACGCTGATTTGTATCGCGAGGTACACGGTGGACATGCCACCCTGATTAATTTTACGTATCACCCGATATCCGGGAATTTGTAGCGCCATATCAATCTAATTCTAAAATTCTATTCAAACAAATTACCCAATGAGCGGATATTCAACTGCTCACGACGTAAATTAATAAACCAAAAAGTGATAGCAGTGCGCTGCCAAAAATAAACGCATCGATTTTTACTTTTCCGGTTAAATAGGGGACCCATTGCCAGAGGCCCTTGCGCAAGGTGTTATGACGTAAGGGGGATTCAATTATTTGCAGGGTGATATTATCGCGCCCACCGCCGGTGAGCGCGGCGTGTAGCAACTGATCGACGGCGGCCAGGCAGTCGTTGGATTCGCATAATATCTGAGCGATTGTTTTATCGCTGACTTCATCGGTCAGTCCATCGCTGCACAATAAAATCCATTGGTCTTTTTGCCACTGGCCATCAATAAAATCTACCTTGACCTGAGGTAATTCCTGCATTCCCAAACACTGGGTAATGATATTTTTTTCTGGATGGAACTCTGCATCCTCTGCACGAATTACACCGGTATCCACCAGCATTTGTACGTAGGAGTGATCAACGCTTAATTGTTCCAGTCGGCCGCCTTCGCGTGTGGGTGTCCACAGATAGGCGCGGCTATCTCCCACCCAGGCAATCTGGTATTTAACAGCATCGCTGCGCAGGGCGACTACGGTTGAGCCCATGCCTGGTGCACCTATACCTTTGGCCGCAGAAGCGAGGATGCTGGTGTGGGCGTGCTGGATTGCATCCACTAAAAGCAGTTTGGGATTGTTGTTGGTATCGCGTTCAATGGTATCGCGCACAATTGCGCTGGCAACTTCACCGGCCTCATGGCCGCCCATACCGTCGGCGACCAGCCATAACCCGTGCTCTGGCTGGCTGAGAAAGCAATCTTCATTGTTGTCGCGCACCAGACCCGGGTGGGACGCTGCGCTGTATTCCAGTGGGTTATTGGTCATCGTTGGTTTGGTTAGGTGTTGTTATTCTCGCAATTCCATGTGGATGAATACTAGATGACTTTAGGCAGGAAAACTACGCGGCTTGGCACAAAACCTTGCATAGGTGAACGGCTTCAGGCTCATCCGTGAGCCTTAATAAGTATTAACAACTTTTCAGTTGCAGTCCGAGTGTTTCAAGTGCAGCTTTTTGGCCGGCGTGAGTCACCAGCGCAATACTGGCCCGCTCTGCAACCAAGTAGGTGCGCGCGACGCGTTGCAGTTCAGCAGCGGTTACTTGTAATACCCGGTTGCGGAATAATTCGCGTTTTTCGCGTGTGCGTCCAAAGAGTTCAGCTTGATAGGTGGATTTTGCTTCGCCCGCCGGTGAGCCTGGTTTGTCGATACTGCCGATAACCCCGAGAATGGCTTCCTCAACAGATTGCGCAGAATGCTCGGACTCTTGTAACCACACCAGTGACTGATCGAAGTCGGTCAGTGTTTCGGTCAAGCGCGGGTCGCGGTAGGAATAAAAACGGAATGAGGCGGTGTTACTGTCCTGACTTGCGCCACCCCCATAGGCGCCGCCTTGTTCGCGCACTGCACGATGTAAATAGCCGTTGCGTAAAAAACCGCCGAGCACGGTGAGGGCTGCGGCATCCGGATGTTCGCTTGGTACTGTCGGGTAAGCCTTCGCGCAGAAATTAACTTGTGTGTTGGTGATCCAGGCTTCGCGAATTTGTTCACTCACTTTATTTAACGTAAATGCCTCAAACTGATCACTGGCTGTGCTCGCATTCCAGCGTTGTTGCAAGTCCTCTCGGTAGCTATCCAAATGTTCTTGCTCGCCGACGATTAAAAATTGTTTCGGTGCTTGCAGAATGAGTTGATGGATTGCAGCTAGCGTCTGTGCAAACTCTTGCAGGGATTGCTCATTGTCCAGTGCAGAGTCCAGTGCTTTTAGTGCAGCAATACCTTCAAGCCCACTAAGCTGATGCGCAACTTTTGCGGCAGGGCTCATGCCCGCACAGGCGGCAGTCATTGCCAGGCTGTGGCCGTGGCCGGTAATACTTTGCTCACGGCGCGCGCGATTTTGCGCAATTAATTCGCGAATGCGATCCAGCTCATCAAAACGCGCTTGCAACAAGGTGTCTTGCATCAAGGCAATCATGGCGGCACTGTTACGGTTTAAGGCTTTTGCAGACAGCGTGATGTATGCATCAATATTTTGCACATCATCACCCGCACCGCGAATACTACTGAACGCGCTAATGGAGCCGACGGTTTCGGCTTGCTTGCGCTGGGTAGCGAGATAATCGCTTTTTCCGTTACCCAACTCGGTTAAACAAATGCAATAGAACGGCAATACTTTCAATTGTTCATTCGTGAGTGCTGGCAGCTTGCTGGTAATTTGCTGATATACCAAGCCGTTGGTGCCCGCTGCGTAGCGACGCAATGGATAGTTGTGGAAACTTTCGTGGCTGCCGGGTGTGTAATGCAGGTTTGCAGGAATGTCCTCCAGGCCGACCTTGGGTAAAATACTTTCGTCATCTTGTTGCAGTTGGCGCGCTTGCAACGCTTTGGTGCGCTCAATAATTTGCTGTTTTTCTTCAGCTGTTAATTGCGCTTGCAATTGAGCCAGGCGATTTTTTTCCGCAGCTTTGATGCGCTCTCCCATTTGCAAGTCCGGGCGTAAGGTCAGTCGCACACGGTGAGGGTTTTCCAGCAGCCATTTGCGCACTGCATGTTGAATAAATTGTGGATCCTGGGTTTTACGGCGTAAATTTTCCAGTGCTGCATCCACATCCAGCAGGGCGATAGGATCACCGCGGTGAGTGGCAGAAGTCAGTCCGGTTAAAATTAATTGCAAACCGTAAGGGTAGCCATCGCCACCGACTTCGCGTTGCGACAATTCCAGCTGATGTAACGAGGCCGCAATTTGCTCTTGCGGCACGCCTTGGTCAGCGACCTGTTGCAAGGTATTCAGAATCAAGGCTTCTACGTTGTTGACATCATCCAGCTTGCAACCTTCCAGCCCGCAGACAAAGGCCATTTCGCGCGATGAATCGTCCAGCCCACACAATGGAGACGGTGCCTGACCTAGCTCGGTGGTTTCCAAGGCTTGCTGCAAAGGTGATGCCGAATTATCCAATAAAATATTGGATACCAGTTGTGCTTCCAGCGATTCATCCAGGTTGGTGGTTTTACCCAGCAACCAGGAAATGACTACATGATTCTTATGCTCAAGGTCATCTGCATCATTTTCGTCAACAGGGTAGGCCTCTTCGACATTAACCGGTGCGTGGTAGCGTTTTTCATCGCCTACTGCAATTACTTCATCCAGCTTTTCAAAATGACTGAGTGCCTGTTGCTCAAATTTTTCCTGATGTGTTGCGGCAGGAATATCACCATAAGTCATAAAAATAGCGTTGCTAGGGTGATAGTGGGTGCGATAAAAATCCTGTAACTGTTGATAGGTTAAGTCCGGAATATCTTCCGGTTCGCCACCGCTGTTGTAGTGGTAGGTCGACGTAGGGTAGAGGTACTTACAGAGGGTATGCCAGAGTTGCGATGGTACTGAACTCATCGCCCCTTTCATTTCATTAAATACTACACCTTTAAAGACCAGATCCGACTCCGGGTTTTCCGGCTCCGAAAATTCAACACGATGACCTTCTTGTGCGAAATCCAATTCGTCCAGACGCGAAAAAAATACCGCGTCCAGATACACGTCCAGCAGGTTGTTAAAATCCTTGCGGTTTTGGCTGGCAAACGGGTAAGCAGTCCAGTCAGAGCTGGTGAAGGCGTTCATAAAGGTGTTGAGCGAGCGGCGCACCATCATAAAAAACGGATCGCGCACGGGATATTTTTTACTGCCGCAGAGCGCGGTGTGTTCGAGGATATGCGCTACCCCCGTTGAGTCATGGGGCACGGTACGCAAGGCAACCAGAAATACATTTTCGTCGTTATCCGCTGCCAAGTGGATATGCTGCGCTCCGGTAACTTTATGACGATATTCTTCTACGCGGATTTTTAAAGCATCAATGGTTTGGCTACGCAGCAATTCAAAGGCGGGATGGGTCATGAAACTATCTCTTCAGTCATTTTTTACACAGTTGGGGGCAGGACGAAATGCGCGTTGTCGGGCTACAAATTCACGCATTGCATCCAGAAGTGGCGAATAATCAACGCGATCCTGCTCAAGGCGTTGTAGAGCGTAACAACTTGCTTCCAGTGTGGAAAGCTGATTTTCACTATCTGCCTTGCGAATCAGGTAGAGGGATGGCGGCGGGTTTTCCAAGGCAACACGTGGCAAAGATTGTAGTAATGGATGCAGGTAAATCAATTTGCGGCTTTTGCGCCAGGTTGCGTCTAAAACAACCAGCCGAAGCTGTTCCGGTGGAAGCGCTGCGGGTGGCGTGGCAGGCTCCAACAACCCCAGGGATTTTGCTTCTGGTATGGGTGGGTAAAGAAGAAGTGGGCATTTCCCACCAGAATACAGTGCTTCTTTAAGCGTCCCTGAATCGAGCGGGGTATTGGCATTGCTGGGCATTACATGGCTATTAATTAAGCTCAAGTGCAAGAGCCCGGCGGTGTTCTTGGCATGTGTGGCTTCCTGAGGATCTTGCAAAATTAATAATTCCACCTGATTGGCAATTGGGCGAATCAGGCCGCAGATACAGGTGCATCCTGGTCGATGGCAACGTGCGCAGGGGATCCGTTTAGTTAAATCGCTTCCCATCATGTTAGTTGGCGCCATTCCCTGTCCCCAGTTGCTGTAATTCAAACTGAACAATTAAATCCTGGGTGGGTTCAGTATGTTGTGAAATTAACGTGCGTTTTGCCGATGCGCTAAGGGCTTTAATTGCGGCTTCGCGCTGACTGGCGCTGGAACGTGAGGGCTGCGCTTCCAGGAAACAAAGTCGCACAGGTGTACGCCCGCGAAAATATCGTGCACCGGCCTTACCGGTTGCGTGCTCGCGCCAACGCCGTGCCATATCGGTGGTAATTCCAGTGTAAACTTGGTGATCGCTGGTGAGGATCATATAAACAAACCAGTTATTGGCAGCTGTCATAAATATGAAGGTGGCAGAGTTAGGTAGGTAATTTTATTTTCCCGGGCTCAGAATGGCAAAAGAATCAGCACAGCAAGATCGCAATTTTGATGATCTCGCCCAACGGTTTAAAAAAAATATATATGGAGGATTAAAAGGCGATATTCGTCTCGCGGTCCTTGAGCGGGATTGCCGGACACATTTGCCCAATGTCCCGTTAACGAATGTCGCGTTATCGAATGTCCAGTTAACCACGGCGCCTTCCGCCGAAAAAACCGCAAAACCCTGGCGAATTCTGGATGCTGGTGGTGGTCAGGGGCAGTTCTCACTGCAGTGGGCACAAGCGGGGCATGAGGTGGTGATCTGCGATATTTCCGCCGAAATGCTTAAGTTAGCAGAGGAGCAAATTAACGCACTGGGATTGAAGAATCGAGTGCAGCTGATCCATTGCTCTGTGCAGGAATTACCTCAACATCTTGGTGAAGCGTATCAGTTTGATTTGGTGATTTGCCACGCGGTAATGGAGTGGTTGCAGGAGCCGCAGGAGCTATTGCCGTGCTTGTTGAATTATCTGGTACCAGGGGGTTATCTATCGCTCACTTTTTATAATCTCCATTCCTTGATTTATAAAAATTTATTACGCACCAATTTCAAAAAAATTATCAATCAGGATTATGGTGGATCGCGCGGCAGCCTCACACCCATTAATCCGCAGAATCCGGAACAGGTACTAGCCTGGGTGGAGCAATTACCCCTGAAAGTGTTGTGTCATAGCGGTATTCGGGTGTTTCACGATTATATTTTCAATGAAGAGCATCGCGCGCGCGACCAACAAAGTTTGTTGCAATTGGAATTGGAATTTTCGCAGCAAGAACCTTATCGCTCGCTCGGGCGCTATATCCATTTGTTATTGCAACAAAAAACAGCTGCAGAGGCCTGATGGATGTTCTTATTGTTTGAGGATACTGAGTAAATAATCCCGGGCCTGATTAATTTTCGCTGCAAGATAATCATTGCCGCCGCGATCCGGGTGAAGTTTTTGGATCAGGCGGCGATGGGCGTCTTGAACCATCGCTTGTGTGACTTCTCCTTTGTCGGTATTACCGCTTAAACCAAGAATTTCCAGTGCCTCCGATAAGCTCATTTGGTTGGTTGATGTTGGTGGAGGCGGCTGTTGTGGCTGTTGCTGCGCTTGTTCTTGCTCTTGCTCTGCTTTTTTGCGCTGCAACCAAAATGGTAAAAGCTGGGAAACCAGGCCATAGGCATTGCGAAGAAAAGGAATTAATGCCCCCAGCGCAGCGCCTACCCAATGCATGCGTCCGGTAATCACCAGTAAAATCAGTATGCCCAGAAACGCTCCCACCCCAATGCGCCACAAGGCTTTGCGTTTTTGCTCAGGGTTCATTTTTTTATAGCGGCCACCAAAAATAATGATGCAGGTCACTATAACGGCGAAGAGCAGGATCTTGAGCACGAAGCCTCCAGTCGAGTTGTTCGAGGGGGTGTTGGTTTTGGGTATTATAGGCAGCTGAATTGCGATATCGATAGCGTTGATTTTGGGCTTTTTACAGAAAAATCAACTTATTGGCAGCCTAAGGCAAGTTCAGCAGCGAGACAGCTGTCGGTGTTATTTCGCGATAATTTGACTATGCTTGCAAATAGTCACTTAGGTAGACACTACAACATTCGGGTTATGCTTATGCGTTTTTCATTTTCTGCCGGCGTTACCATCTCTCTGTATTGGCGAAGTGCACTCGTGCTGGCAAGTTTTGCGTTATTATCCGGTTGTGGTGGGGGCGGAGGATCATCTGACTCCAAACCCTTTACCAGCAACCCTCCCCAGTCATCAGTTAGTTCGTCGATATCGAGCAGCAGTATTTCAAGCGCGTCCTCAATATCATCCATGTCGGCCAATGTGGCGATTAGCGGTAAAGTGACTTACGACTATGTACCTCATACCTTGAATGGTTTGAATTATGCCGGCACGGTCGCGCGGCCAGGGCGTGGTTTATTGGTGGAGCTTTTGGATGAAGCCGATCAAATTCTGGCTACCAGTTTGACGGATGCTGATGGAAAGTATTCATTTAGCATCGCGCGCAATAAATTGGTAAAAGTAAGGGTAAAAGCGCAGCTGCTGCGAACTCAATCGCCCGATTGGAATTTCAAGGTAACTGATAACACCAATAATAATAATTTGTACTCGATGGTGGGTAGCCTGACTGCGGCGAGTGAAGCAAATTCTGTACGCAATCTGCACGCGGCATCTGGCTGGAGTGGTGCTGGTTATGCCGCACCTCGGGTTGCAGCACCTTTTGCGTTATTGGATTCAATTTATGTAGGCATAGAACGAATTCAAGCGGCAGGCAATGTGATGGATTACCCACCGCTCGAGTTGCGCTGGAGTAGCAAAAATAAAGGTGCAGATGGGGACAAAACCTTAGGTGAAATTGGTACCAGCTTTTTTGATGGTGATTCGATTTATATTCTTGGTGATGAAAATAATGATACGGACGAATACGATCGCCATGTTATTTTGCACGAATGGGGGCACTACGTGGAAGCCAGCTTTGCGCGCTCGGACAGCATAGGCGGCGATCACGCCCATGATGATAAACTCGATATGCGTGTTGCCATGTCTGAGGGTTTTGCCAACGCGTTTTCGGCGATGATGTTGGATGATGCCAACTATCGTGATTCCAGTGGCCAATCGCAGGCTGATGGATTTTTTAGTGACGTTAGCCAAAAAAATAATAGCGTGCGCGGGTGGTACTCAGAGGCTTCGGTACAATCCATCATTTACAATTTTTACACTGGCAATAGCGGCAAAACTGAACGTGACTTCGCCGATATTTTTAAGGTGATTACTGCCAGTAATTATGCAGACTCCAAGGCGTTTATTTCTGTTTATGTTTTTGCTGAGCAGCTTCGTTCTGCTCTGGCGGGGCAGGCGAGTTTTTTCAACAATTTATTGGCGGAACAAAACATTTCTGTCGCGGATGAATACGGAACAGGGGAAAGTAATTCGGGCGGATATGTCGGTAATTTACCCATCTATAAAAACCTGCCCCTATCCAACACTCCGGTTAATATCTGCAGTACCAACCGCTTTGGTGCTTACAATAAATTGGGAACAGCACAGTATTTCCTGATTAATGTTACGTCGGCAGGAAATTATCAATTTTCGGCGGTGGAGGTCGGCGCTGATTCTGGCAATTCCGACCCGGACTTGTATCTCCATCGCCGCGGTAGTCTTATCGATCTAGCGGAGGGAGCGGCAGTAGATCAGGAATCGCTTTCGCGGTTTATGGCTGTTGGAACCTATGTGTTGGAAGTGATTGATGCGCGAGTGGCCGATGTGGATGAGCCTTCTGAAATTACCGCTTGCTTTGATGTGCGTGCGCAGCCAGTGAATTAATACAGGTGTGATTGAATGAATAAATCAACGGTTTTTACCTTACTGTTTTTCACGTTACTAATCGGGTGTAATCGAGTTACTTCTGAACATCCTGCTGGTATTGCGGAAGTAGATGTTTCAACCGCAAAAGAGAAAAGGGCAGTGGCGCATACAGGTAAACCAGGTGCGCCGGTTAGTCTGGAAAACCAGCAACCCTATTACGTTGATGCGCCTGGAGTAATTAATCTGGATTTGCAGTTAACAACAGCAAAGCCAAGCGGAATGATGCAAGTAGATATTACTGCCGGTGAGGGCGTTGATTTGCGCTCATCACAACTGAACTATGAATTCGCGTTGACTGAGGATGGTGCTTACAAGTTGCCTTTGCAGGTGTCGATCGCCGCAAGAGGTCGTTACTATATTAATTTACAGGTGAGTATTTTGAGTGGCGATGAGCGTGAAAATAGAGTAATTACCGCTATTGTGCAGGTTGGTGCGTCAACCGCTGGTTCGAATAAACCCACGCTTGCTCCGGCGGCTCCCGAAGGCGAAACTCGGGTAATAGAGTTGCCCGCGCAGGAGACACAGAAATCTGTAGCTGAGTAGCTGTTCTGTATTGAGCCGATCAGCTTGTTTATACTGGCCAGCCACAAACTGGCCATTTTTATTTTTAAATGAGGTGTTTTATGTCAAACCAGCGCCTTCCTGCTGAATGGGAACCACAAGATGCTGTTCTGTTAACCTGGCCCCACAAAAATACTGCATGGAACTGGATTCTTGATGAAGTCACCGAACTTTATGAGGCGCTCGCAACGGTGATCAGCGATTACGCTGACGTCATTATTGCAGCGCCTGAAGCTGAAATGGACAGCATTCGGGAGCGTTTGGAAGCCATGGGGGCACCTATGGAATACATTTATCTATACTCATGCAAGAGTAACGACACATGGGCAAGGGATCACGGCCCGTTAACAGTAGAAACCCCTGACGGCTTTAAGTTGCTGGATTTTAAATTCAACGGCTGGGGCAATAAATTTGCGCATGAATTGGACGATCAAATTACGCGACAATTATTTGAACAAAATGCGTTTCCATTGGCATCGCGTGACGAACAAGATTGGGTGTTGGAAGGTGGCTCCGTGGACACTGACGGGCAGGGAACACTGCTGACAACGTCGTCCTGCTTGTTAAATAAAAATCGCAATCCGAATTTAACAAAGGAAGAAATTGAGTCGCGTTTAAAGTTGGCGTTTGGTGTACGCAAAATTAACTGGTTAGATCATGGCTATATGGCAGGCGATGACACCGATGGTCATATAGATACTTTGGCGCGCTTGTGCCCCAACAATACCATTGTCTATACCGCGTGTGATGATGATCAGGATGAGCATTATGCAGATTTGAAGAAAATGGAGGCGCAGTTAAAAACATTTACCAATGCGGATGGTCAGCCTTACCGGCTGTTGGCTCTGCCTTGGGCGGGCGCAGTCTTAGGTCGTGATTCTGATTTGCGGTTGCCATCAACCTATGCAAATTTTTTAGTAGTAAATGAGGTGGTGCTCGTACCTATTTATGATCTTCCAATGGATGAAGAAGCGCTGGAAGTTATCGCTCAGGCTTTCCCTGGTTACGAAATTATGGGAATTCCCTGTTTATCCCTCATTGAGCAAGGTGGAAGCTTGCATTGCATTACTATGCAAATTCCCGAAGGTGTGTTGGGGTTGGAATGATGCAAAATAAAACATCAACAAAAATTCTGAAGGTCGGCATTGTGCAGCAATCCTGCAGCGCAGATCTCACTGCTAATTTTGCAAAATCTTTAGCGCAGATTCGTGTTGCTGCCGCCCAGGGTGCTGAGTTGGTTGTGCTGCAGGAGTTGCATCGCGGCCCCTATTTTTGCCAACAAGAATTGAGCGGAAACTTTGATCTGGCTGAAACTATTCCTGGTCCTAGTACCCAATTATTGGGAGATTTGGCACGTGAATTAAATGTTGTAATTGTAGCCTCGCTTTTTGAAAAGCGCGGTGTTGGATTACATCACAATACTGCTGTAGTTCTTGAGCGTGACGGCAGCATTGCTGGTAAGTATCGAAAAATGCATATTCCGGATGATCCGGGTTACTACGAAAAATTTTATTTCACGCCCGGTGATTTGGGGTTTCATCCGATACAAACATCAGTGGGGAAATTAGGAATTCTCGTGTGTTGGGATCAATGGTTTCCCGAAGCTGCGCGCCTAATGGCGATGGCTGGAGCCGAATTGTTAATTTATCCCACGGCTATTGGTTGGTCTCCTGAAGAGGCACAGGATGAGAAAGTGCGCCAGCGAGAGGCTTGGATAACTGTTCAGCGTGCGCACGCGATTGCGAATGGAATACCAGTCGTGAGTGTAAATCGTGTCGGGCATGAACCCGATCCAGCAGGCGGTGCAGGATTGGAATTTTGGGGAAGTAGTTTTGTGGCAGGCCCACAGGGGGAGTTTTTATGGTCTGCGTCTACCGATAGTGAAGCGACCAGTGTGCTCGAAGTAAACTTGGCTCGTAGCGAAACGGTGAGGCGTATGTGGCCTTATTTGCGCGACCGCCGTATTGATCATTACGGAGATTTACTAAAAATTTATCGCGATTAAATTTGGTTTCTAATGGGTAAATGGCGCACTCGGTATTTTCCCAGTCCTGGTGGTGAGAACGCCTGCGATCGTCTAGACTTAGCTGCACTTTCTATTTATTAAATGCCCTGATTTTATGGATTCATCGCTACCCGCCAATGAAATTTGTTGCCCTTCAGGAGATTCTCCTTGCATTTATACGCATGAACTGAAGCAACTGCGTGAAGAGGTTGGTTTACTCAAAGAGCAGGTGCGAACAGATGCACTTACCGGGCTGTATAATTTTCGATTTTTCTCAGATACCTTGCCGCTAGAAATGGAACGGTCACGCCGTTCCTTTCAAGCCCTGTCGTTGATTGTGTTGGATATAGATCATTTTAAAAAATTTAATGATACTTGGGGGCATGAGTTAGGAAACCAGGTGTTAATGCTGGTCGCCAATCTCATTTCACTGACAATTCGAAAATTGGATTATGCCTGTCGGTTCGGCGGGGAAGAATTTGTGGTGCTGCTGCCAAATACCGATTTACGGCAGGCAAAAAATGTTGCGGAACGTGTGCGTGAAGCGATTCAAAATTCGCCACTGGTACATGGTGAGCAATCTCTTTCTGTCACTGCAAGTTTCGGTGTGGACGAATTCAGGGCGAATCACAGCGATACTCCCGATGGGTTTATTGAGCGTGTTGATGCATTGCTCTATCAAGCCAAGCGCGATGGACGCAACTGTGTTAGATCTCCAATAGTGGATATAGCACCTGTCCAAACCACCGTTACCCCGGACGAAAAAGATGCGCTTTTTGGGCTATTCGGCAGCGACAATGATGAATCTGTGTAGCTGTTTTTACACTGTTGAAGAGTAATTAGGAGTTAATTGATTTATGGCGTTTCCAAAGATTGGTAATCTTGCCCCTGTGTTTACCTTAAAAAATTTTGCTGGTGAAAATGTTTCCCTAAAAGACTTTAGAGGAAAAGCCAACGTTGTTTTGTATTTTTACCCCAAAGCATCCACCCCCGGCTGTACTGTCCAGGCCTGCGGTATACGCGACGCTGCGGCGGAGTTCGCTTCCTTGGATACGGTTGTGTTGGGGCTCAGCCCAGATGCAGTGCAAAAATTGCAGAAATTTTCAGATAAATATTCACTTAATTTCAACTTGTTGGCTGATGAGGATCACGCGGTTGCGGACAAGTATGGAGTGTGGGGATTAAAAAAATTCATGGGGCGGGAATTTATGGGGATTTTGCGCACCAGCTTTTTAATTAACAAAGAGGGCCGGCTTGTATACATCATGGACAAGGTGAATACAAAGACACATGATCAGGATGTGCTGACGGTTATACGTAATGGCATTTAAAGAGTCATTTATATAATAATGTGTGATAATAAAATCACGTTTTGCTCGCAAATTATACTCGCTGCTCTTTGCTTAAAATAAACTTAGTCTATAATCCACAATAGATGAGTGTAGTTTGCTTAAACCAAGGATGCGGGTTAGCAGTTCAATCGTATTCAGGGAATACACTCCTGTTTGTTTCAACAACGCCCTTGCTTGGCAAAGGAGAAGCCTGGATGATCCAATTACAGCGCATTTACCGTAACAGTGAACATTTTTCAGAAAACCCATTCGAAGGATCGGAGATTAGGTCATACCCGGAGTATTTGGCAATGGCTGAAATACCAAAGTATGAGGGGGTTTCTGCGCGCGTGATCGATGCCTTAAAACAAAGGGTTGGTCGCGATGACCTTTCTATCGACCGAATTGCCGAAGATCTAAAACTCTCTAAACGAACTCTTCAGCGCCGTTTACAACAGCAGAGTGCAAACTTTGCTCAGCTACGTGATGTACTTCGCTTCCACTATGCGATTAAATACTTAATTGACGAGCACATGAGCGTAGATACCGTTTCCAAAGCGTTAGATTTCTCTGATCGTACCAGTTTTACCAATGCCTTTAAGCGCTGGACGAGTTTATCTCCCAGTGTCTTCAGAAAGCTTTTCAGGGATTATGCCTGATAAATCTGCAATCAAATTTCGCTGCCTTTATAAGTAAAGAGTGCTAATTGCCTGCTTGTTATAAAACGGGTAGAGTGAGCGCTCTTTATTTTTTGAGGTGAGTTTCATGAGTTTCTTTATTGCATCTGCTATGGCCCAGACTCAGGCCGCACCGGCATCACAAGGTAATCCAATGATTACCCTGTTAATGTTTGGTGGTATGTTCCTATTTATGTATCTGCTTATTATTCGTCCTCAGCGTAAGCGTCAAAAAGAGCATCAAAATCTTGTTACCGCGTTGGCTAAAGGTGACGAAGTGATCATGACAAGCGGGATGCTGGGAAAAATTATCAAAGTTGATGAAAACTACGTTGTTCTGGAGACGGGTAACAGTGTAGAGCTCAAATTTCAGAAAGTGGCTGTGCATGCCGTGTTGCCAAAAGGCACTATTAAATCGATTGATGCTGCGTAACCTGGCAGCGTAAGAAAGGGGCTTAGGCCCCTTTTTTATTGTCCGTTGTTTAGTAATTGCACGTTTATGATCCTTTATAACCTATAAAAATTTGGGGTTTCTATGGAATTAGTTCAACAAGCAGTTTCTTGGCTTAATGGTGTGGTTTGGGGCCCGCCCATGCTTATTCTCATATTGGGGACTGGGCTTTTCCTGATGCTAAGGCTGCGCGCTATGCCACTGTTCAAGCTTTTCCTCGGGTTTAAATTGATGTGGCGGGGGAGGGAGAAGGGTGAAGAGACTACTGGCGATGTTAGTCCGTTTCAGGCCTTAATGACCTGTCTTTCCGCCACTGTAGGTACTGGAAATATTGCTGGGGTTGCGACGGCGATTTTCATTGGTGGGCCTGGTGCTTTATTTTGGATGTGGTGTACGGCATTAGTGGGAATGGCAACCAAGTATTCAGAGATTGTGCTAGCTGTGCATTATCGTGAACGGGATGAAAAAGGTGAGTATATCGGCGGCCCCATGTATGCCATAAAAAATGGTTTGGGAAAAACCTGGGCGTGGCTGGGTTTTGCCTTTGCCCTTTTTGGTGGTCTTGCTGGTTTTGGAATCGGCAATATGGTCCAGGCCAATAGCATGGCTGAGGTGTTGGAATCTACTTTTCATATCGAGCGCTGGGTTACCGGTTTGGTAACTATGGGTATTGTTGCTGTAGTCGTACTGGGTGGGATTAGGCGTATTGCCAAAGTATCTGCGTCGCTAGTGCCGTTTATGTGCATTGGTTATGTATTGATGTCGGTGGTGGTGCTTGCGATTTACGTAGACCGAATTCCAGCGGCCTTCGCATTAATTTTTAAACATGCGTTTACGCCGGCTGCTGCAACCGGAGGGTTTGCCGGGGCGGCAGTGCTAATGGCAATTCAATTTGGTGTGGCTCGTGGGATTTTCTCCAACGAGGCTGGCTTGGGGACTGCGGGTATTGCGCAGGCGGCGGGTACTACCAATAGCCCGGTAAGGTCAGGGTTAATAGGTATGATTGGTACTTTTATTGATACCATTATTATCTGTAGCCTGACGGGCTTAACAATTATTTGCTCTGGTGTGTGGAATAGCGGCATAAAAGGTGCCAGTTTATCCAGTGCTGCCTTTGAAACGGCGTTGCCTGGTGTCGGCGCTTATGCCTTGGCTATAGCATTGCTTATTTTTACCTTTACGACCATTTTGGGGTGGAGCTACTACGGAGAAAAGTGCTGGATATATTTGGCTGGACGTAAAACAGTGTTGCCATTTCGGTTGGTGTGGGTCTTGGCGGTTTTTGGCGGGGCGGTGTTCCAGTTGGATTTTGTATGGCTGCTGGCAGATACGTTAAATGCTTTAATGGCTATTCCAAATCTGATTTCGTTATTGTTGCTCAGTCCTGTTGTTGTTGCGCTCACAAAAAATTATTTTAATAACCTCTCGCAGCATTAAATCTTATAAGCAATTGGCGGGGCGCGGTAGCCCTGCTATTTTGCTAGCGATTTTAGCTGGGCTTGGGGGGAATAGGCTCATTAAATAGATGCTTTTTCCTTTGTCTTGCCCCAGTTTTTTTTCCGTATATTTCACTAATGCGCGCATTGCCGGGGAGATTTGAAAGTCTCCATAAAAAGCTCGCAGCAGGTAAATAATTTCCCAGTGATCTTCCGTTAACTGAAGATTTTCCTGCAACGCAATTGCGGATGCAATCTGAGGAGTCCATTCCTGTAGGTTTTTCAGATAACCATCCTGATCCACTTCTATGAATTCTCCGTCAACTTCAATTGGCATAGCTAGTACCAGCTTTGGATGCATTTATGTTTAACGGTTAGCTGTACAAACTCCTCATAAGTAATTAGTTGAATTCCCGGCTCAATTTTCTGAGTTAGGGCGCGCGCATTTACGTCGGCAGACAAGGCATAAACGGCTATATTTTTTGCGTTAAGAGATTGCAGTGCTTTCGCATCAGGTGCGCTTTGTAAAGCACCAAAAACGCCATCCTCTATCAGCAACAATGAATCCTGATTCGAGCAGACAGCCAAACAGGATCCAAGTGTATTGTGGGTGAAGGATGATTTATTAATGATATGTAAAGTGCTCATATCGTTAAAAGCTCAGGATCTGGTCTTGTTGGTTGAGTAGTGAAGCTACTTCTGTGTTGTTTAGCTCATACAAATCTTCAATTATTAACTCATTCAGAGCAATTTGCCGCTGTTCTAGCGATTCCTTGTGAAGATAGATCTTTTCTATATCGTAATAAGTTAGCGCTGAGAGTACGGAGCCAATGTCTTTTTGTTGTATTTCTTGTGCATTTTGATTTTTCAGTAACTGGAATATGCCGTCGTCCATAAATAAAATGCTTAAATCTTGATCGTAAATTGCGGCAGCCAGAGCTGCATCTATTGCCTCTCGCGCTAGGGAGCTTCCATATGGGGCATGTCGGCTAACGAGTAAAATTTTTTTCCGCATTTTAGTGGCCAAAGGTAATTAATCGGTCAGAGTTAACGGCTGCATCCACTAGCTGACCAAGGCCACTCAGGGAAAAACCATCTGCCAGGTTATTGCTTTCTTTTTGGTAGCGGTTTGCTTCTTCCTGATTTACTAGTCCGCGCTTCAGTGCTGCTGCAATACATACTACCAAATCAACTTGATGTTCTTGTGCAAGCTTTTGCCATGCGCTGTACAGGTCTATTTCGTCTTGTGGCGGTGCGGCGAGCTTTGTTGCGTTGTGTACGCCATCTTGATAAAAAAATACCCGATAAAGTTGATGGCCTTGAGCTAGTAATGTCTTGGCAAATTGGTATGCGCTATGGCTGGATTGTGATGAATAAGGTGCTGAGTGAACGCAAATTGAGAAGATCATAAAGTTAATCGCTGTAAAAAAATAAGGCCCCATAAAGGAGCCTTGGTATTCAAGTTATGGTCTTAATCATCGCTTGATGCACCCAGCAACTGCAATAAGCTGGTAAATAGATTAACGATTGATAAGTAAAGACTAGTGGTTGCCAAAATATAATTGGTTTCTCCACCATGAATAATTTCACTCGTTTGATACAGAATCAGAGCAGACATAAGTAGCACAATGCCGGCTGAGAATGCCAAGTGTAGGCCTGAGAATTGATAGCCAAAGAATGATGCACCTAACAAAAACAGCATTACCGCAAGCATCAGCATCATGCCGACAGCTACAAATCCACCAAGGAAGTTAAAGTTCTTACGTGATGTAAGCACATATCCGGATAAACCAACAAAAATAACGGCGGTACCTCCTAAGGCTTGCAAAATAATGGTGCCACCATTCGCCATCGCTAAATACTTGTTTAGAACCGGGCCGAGGCCGGCACCAATTAGGCCAGTAAATGCAAAGACTACTGCCAAGCCAGTTGTTGAGTTGGCCGTTCTTGGCAGGACAAACCAAATTAACGCCATAGCGACCAGGCTCATTATTAGGCCGGCAAGATGACCAATGCCTACAGCCATGGCGCCGCCAGCGCATAAGGTACTAAATGCGAGAGTGAGCCCGAGCAGAAAGTAAGTATTGCGCAATACTTTACTAGCTTCGTTTTGACTCAGAGCTTGAGTGGATTGAGAGCTGTAAACTTCTTGCATATTCATCTCCGTCAATTGCCAAGGTAATAAAACTTTCAGTGATGATACAAAGCGGGGTTGGTAAAGCCAAGGTAAATTTAGCGTTAATCCTTCTTGTCTTAGTCGAAAAAAATTGCGGAGAGTTCACTGCGGCAATAAAAATACTTGGCTAGCTTTTCATCGGCAATAAAAAAAGCGCTTGATTTCTCAAGCGCTTTTTATATATGGCGGAAGGGCAGGGATTTGAACCCTGGGTAGGCTTTCACCTACGCCGGTTTTCAAGACCGGTGCATTAAACCACTCTGCCACCCTTCCAAGTGCGGCAAATTATACATGGCTTTTTAGTTTGGGCAAGAGAAAACTAAAAATTAATAGCTAAATACCACAATAGAATAAAATGGATACTTTTGTTGAATATAAAAAAGCCGAATTGATGTCAATTCGGCTTTTTGTCTTGAGCTTTTAATTAAAGTTTATTTATTGTTGATCGCCGCTGTTGCGTTTGTTCTGGCGTGGATCATTTGATGGTCTGGAAATAGGGCGAGGGTTGTGGTCAACGCTGGGTGGCAAACTCGTATCCAGCGCTCGTGATGCCTGACTCTCAATAGTCTCGGTAATAATACTGATATTTCCTATAGGTTTTGGTGCGTTGCGCGGGTCGTTGCCAGCTCGCGTTGGAGCAGAAGTAATATCTACCTCGGTGATGGTTTTGCGTTCGGTGGTTTCAACGGTCACTTCCTGCGGCATGATGGTGGCAATTACTTCTGACTTGAGTTCTTCTCCAGTTTGTTTTTGTTCTGAAGAAGAAGGTAAGTCGGTAGGTTGTAGGGTTGGAATTACATCAATTTTTGGTGTTTCCACTCCGGCAGCTACTTGTTCAATATTCGTTGAGCTATTGCTGGTGGTGGCTTGATTGAATGCTACGTCTGCGGTAGTTGCTTCATTGGCCGGTTGAGCAGCATCAAATAGCGGTGCAGGCTTAGTGGCTTGCTGTTGCGCGTGTTCAGCAATTGCGGCGGAAATTTGCTGGGCAAGTTGTGCTGACTCGCTCAGTACTGCTGGTGCAGTTTCCTGAGGCTGAGCTGAAGACAATTCTTCTTGATTTTCTTGCGTTTGATTTTCCCCTTCCTCGCGACGATTGCGGCGGCGCTGTTGTGAGCGGGTGCGACGACCTGCCGGGCGCTTGGATGGGCGCAACTCATCGCCATCATCCTGATTATCGTTAGTGGTAACGACGTTCTCTTCGTGCAACTCTTCTTTGAGTGGAGCGGGTTGGCGACGATTATTCTCTCTATCGCTGCCGCGACTATTGCGATTGCGATTGTTGCGAGATTCTTCGTCGTTATTGGCTTGGTTATCGCGCGGCTGTTGCTCGCGATTATTGCGTGGCTTACGCTCATGTTGCTCACGCTTTTCAACGTCTTTTGTGTGTTCGCTGCGTTTGTCCTGATCGCGTGGCGGCTTGTTGTCGTTGCCACCGCGATGGTCCAGGTTGTCAATGATCTCGCGATCTTCTTTGCGCTCTTTGTCGCGGCGATTACGGTTGTCGCGGCGATTGTTGCGTCCAGAGTTGCGACGACTGTCTCGTCTGTGTTCGCGTTTGTTTTTGCTGTCTTCGCCTTTTTCGCCACCGAAAATGCTTGTGATTGAATTAATAAGGCGTGACAACAGGCCTGCTTTTTTGGCGGGTTCCGGGGCAGGCTGGCTTGGGCTCGCGGGTTGTACCAAGGGTTTTGGTGCAACAAAAGGTTTTGCGTTGAAGTCTTCCTCTTCTTCCTTGGTCTCATCGGTATGAGCAACAATTTTGTAGCTGGTTTCCAAGGTGCCTTCATCGTCATCGCGCAAGCGTTGAACTTCAAAATGTGGAGTCATGAGTTCTGCGCTGGGAACGATGACGACGCGAGTATTGTTGCGCGACTCAATGCTGGAGATAGTTTTGCGTTTTTCGTTTAACAAGTAGGTCGCAACTGATACGGGGCAGATCGCGCGTATTTCAGCGCTGCGTTCTTTTTGTGCTTCGTCCTCTACCAATCTTAAGATGGACAGTGCCAAGGAGCGCGTGCTGCGAATCGTGCCTACACCGTCGCAGCGTGGGCAGATTTTGGAATGAGTTTCACCAAGTGATGGTCTGAGGCGCTGGCGTGACATTTCCATCAGTCCAAAGCGAGAGATTCGCCCGATTTGAACGCGTGCACGATCCATCATCAGTGCATCCCGCACGCGGTTTTCCACCTCGCGTTGGTTGCGTACGGGTTGCATATCGATAAAGTCGATAACAATCAGTCCGCCCATATCGCGCAAGCGCAATTGGCGAGCAATTTCATCAGCCGCTTCCAGGTTTGTTTGCAGCGCGGTTTCTTCAATGTCTCCGCCCTTGGTGGCGCGTGAGGAGTTGATGTCAATTGCCACCAGTGCTTCAGTGGCGTCAATGACAATTGAGCCGCCGGAAGGCAGTTTAACTTCGCGTTGGAAAGCGGTCTCAATCTGCGATTCTATTTGGTAGCGATTGAAAAGTGGGATGTCATCTTGATAAAGCTTTACCTTGCTGCGGTAATTGGGCATCACTTGTTGAATAAAGCCAGTGGCCAGATCATAAGCTTCTTTATTATCAACGATAACTTCACCGACATCTTGTCGTAAGTAGTCGCGAATTGCGCGAATAATAACGTTGCTCTCTTGGAATAAGAATGCGGGGGCTGACGCGGTTTTTGCCGCATTGGAAATTGAGTCCCAGAGCTGCAAGAGGTAGTTTAGGTCCCATTGAAGTTCTTCCGAGCTTCTTCCTACACCGGCGGTGCGGATGATTACACCCATGCCTGCGGGAACTTCAACTTCACCCAGTGCGTCTTTGAGTTCGGCTCTGTCTTCACCCTCAATTCGACGGGATATGCCGCCCGCCCGTGGGTTGTTTGGCATGAGTACCAAATAGCGACCAGCCAGACTGATGAAAGTGGTGAGAGCTGCTCCCTTGTTGCCGCGCTCTTCTTTATCGATCTGAACAATTACTTCAGTGCCTTCTTTGATCGCATCTTTTATTTTGATACGGCCATCAGAGTCGCCGGAGTTTTTGGTGAAATATTCGCGGGAAATTTCTTTAAGTGGAAGAAAACCGTGTCGGCTGCCGCCTTCATATTCAACAAACGCGGCCTCAAGGCTGGGTTCAACGCGAGTGATTTTTCCTTTGTAAATATTGGATTTTTTTTGTTCGCGGTTGCGATTTTCTATGTCCAGATCATACAGCCATTGGCCGTCGACCAGTGCTACGCGCAACTCTTCAGGTTGAGTTGCATTGATGAGCATTCTTTTCATGTGTTACCTAATTGTCTGTGAGGCGCTAGCCAAGGCGACAATCATGGTTAATCCAGGAATGTTTTGCGCAACCGTATAGACTGATGTGCTACCTAATGACAGAAGGCTCACATCAGCGGTTGGAGGGTTTGCTCCTTTATGGTGTTAGTAGGGCGCTACACAGCGCTAACACCAATAAGCGTTCCCTTTAGCTCGTTGATTTGCCGGTTAATCCGGCTTCTATTTGTAGGGGGCATACTAACTTAGTAGTTTGCCAATTGGGTTGTTTTTTTTGATCGATCTGCGATCAAGTTGCCAGATAGTAATTGAGCAATTTGTAGGGTGCTCATCATCGGCGCTCATAGCTGCATAGGTATGTATAAATCGTGCTTGCTATAAGTATGCAACCTGTATTTTGGATAGTTTTCTTGGCGCTTTGCCAGTATCCGATTTTTTACAAATAGATTTTCTAATGAGTTCAGCAAAACAAATATCGTATTAACAATGAGTGCAACCAAGGTTGACGCAATTGTTAGGGTAGTTGGTGTTTATCGATCACCGTCTACCGTTGTCAGTGCTTTCAAGGGTTTGTTATTGATGTCAAATTGCGGAGACACAATCGCTAAGCCCTTGCTGGCAGCGGTATTTCCTAGTGATGCGCCTATCATTTGCGCGATCCGGAAACCAGCCTGTATCAGCTCATGGACTATAGCAGTAATCCC